>OAWF01000807.1_pt1 | contig 12057 bp, 10 predicted proteins | sample 1495411 | NCBI WGS metagenome assembly OAWF01 (sample SAMEA2580150, study PRJEB22360) | human gut metagenome | biome: human gut; feature: human-associated habitat; material: faeces | place: Denmark | collected 2008/2010 | reverse complement strand
AGTGATAATCGCCCATAACGTTGGGATCACCAGCAACAGACGGCGGATCAGATAAGCGCCCATCTACTCTCCCTGTTGTCTGGCTGACGGCAGTTTGGCCGCTTTATTAACGTCATACCACCAGGTATCGATACCCAGGCTGTAAACAGGGCGTACAGCGGGTTGGGAGAATTTATCCCACCAGGCGAGACGGTCTTCCGCCATGTACCACATTGGCAGCATGTAATAATTCCACGTTAATACGCGATCCAGTGCTCGCCCCAACGGCAGTAATTTTTCTTTATTTCCCTGCGCGGCAATAATTTGATTGATCAGCGAGTCGATAACCGGGCTTTGCACGCCGGGGGCATTATAAGTGGAATTGATATATTCCGATGACCAGGAAATCTGTAAATCGGAACTGGGCCACGGCATCGCCCGCCATACGCGCGGCATCATGTCATAGTCGCGACTGCGCATGCGGTTGGTGATTTGCGAGTTATCCACCTTGCGAATGTCCATGTTGATACCCAGCCGTTGCAGGCTGTGCTGGAACGGCAATACCCACTGACTATTGCTGCTTGCGGGAAGCAATAATTCAAAGCTGAGTGGCTGACCCGTTGTGACATTAACGCGTTGCTGACCCTTCAACACCCAGCCTGCTTCGTTGAGAAGTTTGTCGGCTTTTAACAGGTTGTCACGATCGTAGCCATCGCCTTTGGATACCGGCGGCTGGTAGATTTGCGTGAAGACTTCTGGCGGTAGATCTTTTTTCATTGGTGCCAGAAGCACCAGCTCCGCGGCGTCGGGGTAATTTCTGGCCGCATATTCGGTATTCTGAAAATAACTGTTCGTGCGACTCCAGGCATTGTAAAACAACGCTTTGTTCATCCATTCAAAGTCAAAGGCGAGAGTGATCGCTTCCCGGACCCGGCGATCGCTGAATACCGGACGTTGGATATTAAACGCCAGCCAGCGCGTATCCTGGGCTGATTCGTTCTTTTGCTCATCTTTGATGATGTATTTTTTATCGAAATTTTTACCGGTATAGCGCGTGGCCCAGTTTTTGGCGTCGTTTTCCATACGCAAATCAAAGGCTCCTGCTTTAAACGCTTCAAAGGCGACATTATCATCGAGGTAATAATCGTAGCGAATGGTGTCGAAATTCCAGCGTCCACGGTTTACCGGTAAGTTTGCTGCCCAGTAATCTTTCACGCGGGAATAGACAATATTTTGCCCCATTTTCCAGGACGTAATGCGGTACGGACCACTGGCAAGCGGAGGCGTGGCGAGCGGGTCGCTAAGTTTGTGATCTTTCCAGTACTTTTCTGGAAATACCGGCAGCGAAAACAGACTCAGCATATCTTCTTTGCCGGGTTTAGCTAACTCAATGCGCACGGTTAACGGCGCAATGGCTTTGACGGTGGTGCCTTTGTAGACCAGACGAAATTGCGGCACGCCTTCGGTCATAAATTTTTGAAAAGTAAACTCTACATCGCGGGCAGTAATGGGCGAACCATCATGAAAACGGGCGCGTGGATTAATAGCGACCTCCACCCAGGAATAATCGTCAGCATAGCGTGCGCTTTCAGCAATCAGCGGGTAATAACTGCCTGGTTCGTCATCGGAAGTCGTAAATAGCGTGTCGTACAGCTGCTCGGTGCGTGCGCCCGGGTTGCCGCGCAGTGCATAGCGGTTGAAATTATCGAAGGTGCCGAGGGCAGACAACGTTATTTGCCCACCTTTTGGCGCGGCGGGGTTCACATAATCAAAATGGTTGAAATTAAATGCGTACCGGGGTTCGCCCAGTACGGCAAAGGCATAGCTTTCCTTGATAGCCTGCGCCTGCGCACCAAAGGTGAACAGAGCGATAAACAGCAGCAGTATGCGCACAATCATCTGCAACGGATTTCCTTTTACTCATCATTAGCCGCAATCCGGCATGCTTTCACTATGAATAATAAGGGACGTAAGCACACCTTACCACTGCGGCGTATACGGTTTCTTCAGCCAGCGAACAAAATCGTCCAGCGGTAACGGGCGACTAATCCAGTAGCCTTGCATGAAATTAACGCCGCGTTCGCTTAGCCATCGTGCCTGTTCTGGCGTTTCGACCCCTTCAGCAACTGTCAGCATATTGAGACGTTTCGCCAGCGTCAGCACCGCGTCAAGTACGGGTGAAGTGATCGTTTCCGTACCGATGGCGTTGATAAATCCACGATCAATTTTCAGATAATCGAGCGTAAAACGCTCAAGATAGATAAGCGCGCTGTGCCCGGCGCCGAAGTCATCAATAGCAATTTCTACGCCGACCGAATGCAGCCAGGCGAAGAGTTGTGTGGCTTCTCGCTCTTTTAGCATATCGCGCTCGGTAATTTCCAGCACAATCTGGAAATGGTGTGCGGGCAGGGAAGTGAGCAGTTTCTGGATATCCGCTTTAAAGCTTTCGCTGTGCAAGTGGGCCGGCGCAATGTTAATGCCAAATTTGACGCCTACCGGCAGTACTTTTTCTAATTCTGCGGCATCGCGGGCAATCAACTCAAACAGGTGCTGAGTCAGTGGCACAATCATCTTTTGCGCTTCGGCAAAGTTAATGAAGGCATCCGGGGGGATTTCCCCTGCTACTGGATGCCGCCAGCGTAGCAGTACTTCCAGGCCCGTTACCCGCAAAGCTTGTGTATCAACCACCGGTTGATACACCACGTAAAATTGTTCGCGCTTGATGGCGGTCATGATTTCTCTGCCTGGGCGCATACGCACACTCATCAGGTAATAGCAGAGAAGTCCAACGAAAGTTCCACTCATGCCACCCAGTAAAAATGCGTACCACACATCGTTCCATGTCCAGTCATCTGCATAAAGCCGAACGGTCAGAGGAATGCCCGCAATTTTAGTTTCACGGACCGGCATGTCGGTTAATTCATTAACGTTCATCAAACGTGAAGAAAAGGTAGATAGCGCAGTATTACCAATAATGAGGGCGAGGCCATCGTAATCTTCCTGCCGTGAACTATAAAAGAGTGAAGGCGTCAGGTTGAGATTCAGAGCGGCAAACACGCCGCTATTTTTCAGCAAAGGGTTGCGATACCAGATGACGATTGCGGGTTTGTTCGGCACCATCGGCGTGCCGGGTAAGATCGCCATATCGACGTTTTTATTAATGTCGAGCGCCGGAATCAATTCATTGAGTGGAATGTCCATCTCACCAGTTGCAGATGAACAGAATGTTTTTTTATCTTTTACCAGCACAAACGTACGAACATTCATGCTAAACGCCGCGCGGGCGGTCAGTTCGGGGTTAGCCTGCTGGCAGGTATCTAAGGTCAGCGGCTGGAGCCGGTCAGTAGTGGATTTAAGGTCGGCAAAATAGGTATCGAGATACTTTTGTACGTCGGTAATCAGTGTGTCGTATGTGACTTCGTGCTTATGCCAGGCCACTAAAAACTGAAGGCAGCTCACCAGTATCGCAATCATCACGCCTGCAACAATGCAGGTAAGCAGGAGCTTACGTCCAGAATTGGGAGCGCGTATAAACATGATTCCGTTAATTTCCTGAAATTACGACAACATTTAAAAGATAACAATGACCGGACTATAGCCTGGATCAAGACGCGGAAACATCATTTTCTCTGATGAATGAAAACAAAAAAGCACTGCCTAAGCAGTGCTTTCAGTTAACTCGTCAGGATAGCCAAGGGATTGCATCCAAACGGTTTATTAGCTGCGGCTGAGAACCCGGCGTGCTTCGTTGTAACGCTTCTTCCAGTATGGTTCATTCATGCTGGAAATAATAACACCACTGCTGGTGGAAGCATGGACAAACTGGTTGTTGCCGATATAAATACCGACATGGCGTCCCGTTGAACCGGCACGGAACAGAACTAAATCACCCGTGCGCAAATTACTGCGGGAAACAGATTTACCCATTTCCTGCTGTTCATAAGTCGAACGCGGAAGTTCTAAGCCAAATTGCTCACGGAATGTACGCTGTACGAAACCAGAACAATCGATACCTTTTTTAGTGCTGCCGCCCAGACGATAGCGTACGCCTTTCCAATCAGCATACTGATCCATAATTCGCGATTTTACGTCGACATTACGAACCAGGTTTTCAAATTCATCCTGAGAAGCTTGCAGTGATGATGTTTCACTACCCACTGCACGTGTCTCAGGATGCATATTCTTTGCGGTGTTATTTGCACTACATGCAGAAAGCAGAACCGCTACTGCAATCGCGGGGATCCCGCGCAAGATATATCTCAAAATCGGTTGAGATTTGACCATGTTGTTTGTTTTCCCTTGAAGTCCTTAACGACAAATATCGTTATAAAAAAATGCCAAGCGACACGAGACTAATTACCTGGGCATGTTGAAACAATTCCTTAAGGCCAAATCTGTGGACTAACGCACAAAATTATATGCTGTGAGGATAATCTACCGCCGAGGCAAAACGAGTTCGAGATTACCCGATTGGTGCGGTCTTGGCGAGCGGTTTTACATGATTTTTTATAAGAAAAAGTGATACAGAAAGTTAATAAGCGGGATTGGTCAATTAAAGTACGATTGAGTGAAACGCATGCAATACATTCATTTACTTAGAGAATGATTTTTGCGTTCGATAGATGAAAGCACGGTGCGCATCATCAGGATTATCCTCACTATAAAAATAACCCTGATGATGTTAATTACTGTGAGTTATTTGTTTTGGAAATGTTTGTTTTTTCCCGGTAGTGATTTGTCAAAAAAGGTGATTAATCGATCACTTAATGGCGTCAGCAACACCCAGGGCAAACCGATCAATATCACGGTCATCGAACCAACAATGATGTCAGTAAACCAGTGTGCGCCAATCATTACTCTGGGAAATGCAAAAACCACAAAAATAATAAGGGCGATAAGGCCTGCAACTTTGCCGAAATAACGCCACATGAATGCCGAAAAAATAAGCAGCATCATACCGTGATCGCCGGGAAAGCTATCTCGTGAGGCATCTTTCGTGGGAACAGAGAGCAGTTCGCTGACGCGGTTAATATCGGTAAAAGTCAATGTTGGGCTGGCCCGTTTTACAGGAATTAATGCCTGACCCAGCTGGTTTAATACCACTGCAGTTAATAGCATGACCAGACCAATAATCACGATACGTCGTCTGCCAGGGGCGTTTTCTTTCAGCCAGAAACTCAGCATCAACATACCCATCGCCAGCAGTGAACAACCGTCGAAGGCGCGATTGTTGGTCAATGCAACCAGCCACAAAAAGGCCTTACTTTCGACCAGTTTCTGATTAAAGAAATAAAAAATATCCGCATCAATCGGCAACCAGAATCCATGATTAACGGGAATATACCAGGAAAGAAACAGCGCGAGGCCGACAATATTCAACAACACTATTTGCGGCAAATTTTTAATCATATTTTCTCTAATTATCTTACTGAAAAACGCAGGCAACCTTACGCGGGAGTCGCTAAACGAAGCTTCAACAGCGCGCTCTGCAAGGCATTCCAGTCAGCTTCGCTGCTGGAAATCAGCTCAATACGACTGTCCGGTGGCGCAACGTTTTGCGTTTCAATGTGCAGGTCATCGCCCTGACGGTTGATTCGCACCAGCCCTTCGGGAATACGCAGCACGCCTTTGACGCGTTCCACCGGTGCAAGTCGCGCCCATTCCAGAATACCAATGGTGTCGAATACCGTATCAGCGTCGAATATCCAGCCACAGGCCTGATGCCCTTGTCCGCTGTTCAGACTGCGACGCCAGCGTTGATGCTCTGGCAGGCTTAACGCTGCTAACCCTTTTTTCACGCTATGCTGATGAGAATGCGCGGCGCTGGCGGGCAACTCGGCTAAATTGCGACGCGGCAAATCCAGAAGATGACCGTCAATTTTTCCATGCTCGCTGTGAATTAATTGCCGATCGCCACCATTTTGCTGCCACCAGCGCTCTAGCGCTTGCTCACTTTCGGGCGTCGCACGGTCGGATTTATTGGCGACAATAATGTCTGCGGCAGCCAGTTGGTCACGGAAGTTTTCATTGCTGGCGCTTTTTTCGTCCAGCAACAGGCGTGGATCGAGAATGCACAACGTGGCGCGCAGATCTATCCACGGTTCATAGACGGGTGCGGTTAAGAGATCGAGGATCTGTTTCGGATGGCCCAGCCCGGTCGGCTCTATCAACAAGCGGTCTGGTTTTCCCTGACGCAGTAAGGTATTCAACCCTACCTGCATGGGTAAACCATTAACGCAGCACATGCAGCCGCCGGGGATCTCTTTCAACAGTGCGCCGCTATCGGCGAGCAAAGCACCATCAATTCCGACTTCCCCAAATTCATTAACCAGTACCGCCCATTTTTCGTTGGGATCTTTATGGGCTAACAGATGAAGAATCGACGTAGTTTTCCCGCTGCCGAGAAAACCGGTGATGAGGTTGGTTCTGGTCACAACGGCTCCGCAATACTCTGGTAAGTTAACTGAGCGTTAATCCTGGCTAAAAAAGGCAGAAAAGAGAAGGGGAGAGCGGACGAAGGCGAGCTTCATCCGCTTTAACCGCAGAAATCGTTAAATTTTGAGGGTGTTTAATAGCGCCTGATGCGCGCCGAATTGTGCGATTTGTTGCCAGGCTTGTTCGATGGCCTGCACAAAATGCGGGTTATCTGGCAGATCATCACCGAAAATTTCACGCAGGGAAAGCAGGGCGGTTACGCGTTGTTCACTGCTGCTGACCGCAACAAGTTCACGAATTTTATCGCTAAGCGGATCGCGAACATCAATGGCATTTCCGGCATCATCAACGCCGCTGACGTAACGCATCCAGCCTGCAACGCCTAATGCCAGCAACGACCAGTCCGTTTCGCGCCCCAGATGTATGCGAATACCTGCCAGCATGCGTTGCGGTAATTTTTGGCTGCCATCCATCGCGATTTGCCAGGTCTTATGTTTCAGTGCCGGATTAGCAAAACGTGCAATTAACTTATCCGCATATTGTGTTAAATCGACATCTTTAATCCGCAGTGTCGGCGCTTGCTCATCCAGCATTAATGTTCTGGCGGCATGGCGAAATGCGCGATCCTGCATGCAATCACTGATATGGGCGAATCCTGAGAGGTAACCCAGATAAGCGAGAAAAGAGTGGCTGCCATTAAGCATACGCAGTTTCATCTCTTCCCATGGCAGGACATCATTCACCATTTGTACACCTGCGACTTCCCAGGCAGGACGCCCAGCGACGAAGTTATCTTCAACCACCCACTGGATAAACGGTTCGCAGCTAATCGCGCAGGGATCATTCACCCCCAGATGCTGGCTTATTTCCGCCAGTGATTCGTTGGTTGCAGCCGGAACAATGCGGTCGACCATAGTTCCCGGAAAACTGACGTGTTCTTTTATCCACCCGGCGAGTTCTGGCGAACGTTTTTCTGCCATTCCCAGCACCGCGTTTTTCACCACATGGCCATTGTCGGGAATATTGTCGCAGGAGAGCACGGTAAACGGTGTAAGGCCGCGCTCACGGCGGCGTTTCAGTGCTTCGACGAGAATACCTGGCGCGGAGTGAGGTTCTTCAGGGTTTTGTAGATCGTGAATAATACGCGGATTGCTGGTGTCGAGTGCACCGATGGCCGGGTCAATACAATAGCCTTTTTCGGTAATTGTCAGGGAAACAATTGCCACCTGTGGCTCGCAAAATTTCTCAATAATTGCCGCTAAGGAATCCAGTTTTGCATTCAGACATTCGTGAACGGCACCGACAATTATCGCCTGATTGCCGTCCGCACCTTTCTCCAGCACGGTATATAAATGGTTCTGTGCGCGGAGTTGGCTCATCAGTTGATCGCCGCTGAACAAGCTGATTTCACAGATCCCCCAGTCGCCGCCCTGGGCATTCAGCACACGATCGGTCAGTAATGCCTGATGTGCGCGGTGAAAGGCTCCAAAGCCAAAATGAACGATACGTGATTGCAACTGCTGTCGATCGTAGCGTGGAGCGTGTACATGATGCGGGAGCGTAACGGAGGCGATTGTATTCATAGGAGTCACGTCTTAGTAACGATTAATTAACAATGACAGTGTAAAGTTATATGACAACAATTGAAATTGGTCTGGATTGTTAATGCGATGAAGTGTGAGGGCGATCAATCAACGAGTGAAAATTGCGGGCGTAAGGTGTTCAGGAAGCGCAAAATAGAAGATTGGTATAATAAATTAAAAAAGGGACAGCCTGAGCTATCCCTTTTCTGCATGCGGCTGAAGTTAGTCAGCACGACCCATATAACGGCGTTCTTCGATATGGATACGAATTTTTTCGCCCGGGCTTAAGTATTCTGGTACCTGAATCACCAGACCAGTGCTCAATGTCGCCGGTTTGTTACGGGCGCTGGCAGATGCCCCTTTGATGCCTGGTGCAGTTTCAACGATTTCCAGATCAACGGTCTGCGGCAGCTCAAGCGCCAGCAATTGACCGTCCCAGGTCAGCACCTGCATGTCCGGCATGCCGCCCTCAGGCATAAACAGCAACTCTTCTTCAATCTGATCTTTGGTGAAGGTATACGGGGTATAGTCTTCTTTATCCATAAAGACATATTCGTTGCCATCGACATAGGAGAAGTCAACGTAACGGCGGGTCAGCGTCACGGTGTCAACGATATCATCACCTTTGAAACGCTCTTCTACTTTCAGCCCGGTACGGACATCAGAAAAACGCATTTTGTACAGCGTAGCGGCACCGCGGGCAGTGGGCGACTGAATATCAATGTCCTTAACCAGCAGCAGTTTGCCGTTGTAATTCAGTACCATACCTTTTTTAATTTCGTTCGCTCTTGGCATCGAAAAATTCCTGTAGTCGAAAATGTCAAAAATATCGCGACAAAGTACTCGCGACGGGCCTTTCGGGCAAGTGGTATTCGCACTTTTGCTGGTGCAAAAAAGGTGGTACTGTGCGCGCTCATCAATCCGGTGGTTAACCTTAAGAGAACAACGTATGGAATGCCGTCCGGGTTGCGGGGCGTGTTGCACTGCCCCTTCAATTTCCAGCCCTATTCCCGGTATGCCAGATGGCAAGCCCGCCAATACGCCCTGCATTCAGCTTGATGAACAGCAACGCTGTAAAATTTTCACCTCGCCACTGCGACCGAAAGTCTGTGCAGGCTTACAAGCCAGCGCTGAAATGTGCGGTAACTCGCGTCAGCAGGCAATGACCTGGCTTATCGATCTGGAAATGCTGACCGCGCCTTAAACATCTTTAATTCGCAGTAAGCAAAACAGAGTAGCGATAATCATCACCATCGCAAACCAGAACACAGCGTGATAATTCCAGATCTCGGCGACGATGCCCGCCACTGATCCTGCGATGATCCAGCCCACGCGCGACGTGTTGGTATAGAGCGTGGTGGCTGAACCTGCCTGACCGGGCATCAAATCCTGAAAATAGAGCATCCCGATGCCGCCCAGAATGCCAATAAAAATAGCATTTAGCAGCTGCAAGCCCAACAGAATGACAGGTGAATGCGCCATCAGCATTCCTGCGTAAAAACAGACGCCACCCACGGCAGCAACGCGCATTAAGAAGCGCTTACCCAGACGTTTGGCAAAATATCCGGCGATCAACATGGTCGGGATTTCCAGCCCTGCGGCGGTCCCCATCATCACACCGGCCAGTTTCTCGGGAAGATGCAGTTCGTTGATAATAAATAGCGGCATGTTGATGATGTACAGGCTGTTCGAGCCCCACATCAATGTACAAATGACAAACAGCAGCAACGTATCGCGACGGTTACGGCGCGGCGCTTCAACCGTGCCGGTCGCCAGCGGAAGCTCTTTTTGCATCGACGGCAAAAACAGCCACACCATCACGCCGCAAACAATAAACGCTACCGCTGCGCTCAGATACATTACCGTAAAGCTGAAACCCATCGCTAAGGCATAAGCCAGCGGTGGGCCAATGACCCATGCCAGTGAAACCTGAGCGCGTAAAAAAGATCTGAACATCACCGCCTCACGTCCGGTTTTGTCAGCATGTTCACGGGCAAGGGCAAACATTTGCGGGTTAGCGGTTGAGCCAAAGCTGCTAAGAAAGACGCCAACGAATAGCAAAACAAAGTAGTTGCGATTCCAGGCAAAAAGGGTGCAGGCCAGCACGCCTAACAGGCAGCAAAAGACAATCAGCGATTTGCGATCGCCGCGCTTATCAGAGCGCCCGGCGAGAAACTGACTCACCAGAATCCCAATGACAGCGCTGCCGGTAAAGAAGAATCCCACCATCGCCGGACGGGCATGTACTTCATCTGTAAGAAAAATACTGAGTGTCGGGGTTTGCAGAGCGCCCGCAATACCGGTGAGAAAGGCAACGATTAAAAACGCCGTCGAGGTCAGGTCAAACGATTTCGCGCTGGTGACTGCGGGGGAGTTATGCATGCTGGTCGATCACTGGAAGAGGAAGACGCGGAGTTTACGCTGCTTGTCAGAAAATAAACAGACAGCGAAATCAAAAGCGCCACGAATAATCAAAATGCCATTTCACTGTTGCTGATTGGCTGCTGACGCTGCTGAAATGAAATTGCTGATAACGGATTTTCCCATCAGCAATTAGGAAAAATGACAAAAAATTGTGCAGCACATCAAACTTTTGCTCATAACTTTACGGCTTTCCTTGCGTGCTGAAACAAAAGTATTATGCTTTCTTGAAACGTTTCAGCGCGATCTTGTCTTTAACCCTAAGCCAGGTTGGCGCTTTTTTCTCATAGAAGCTGAATCGTTTCAATTCAGCAAGAGAGGAGAACTATGTTCCAGTTATCCGTACAGGACATCCATCCGGGCGAAAAGGCCGGAGACAAAGAAGAGGCGATTCGCCAGGTCGCTGCGGCGCTGGTGCAGGCCGGTAATGTAGCTGAAGGCTACGTCAATGGCATGCTGGCGCGCGAACAGCAAACCTCAACGTTCCTCGGCAATGGTATTGCTATTCCACACGGCACTACCGACACCCGCGATCAGGTGCTGAAAACCGGCGTTCAGGTATTTCAGTTCCCGGAAGGCGTCACCTGGGGTGACGGCCAGGTAGCGTACGTGGCGATCGGTATTGCTGCCAGCTCGGATGAACATCTGGGCCTGCTACGCCAGCTGACCCACGTACTGAGCGATGATTCCGTTGCTGAACAACTGAAGTCAGCAACAACAGCAGAAGAACTTCGCGCATTGCTGATGGGCGAAAAGCAGAGTGAGCAGCTGAAGCTCGACAACGAAATGCTGACGTTGGATATCGTCGCCAGCGATCTGCTGACTCTTCAGGCGCTGAACGCTGCGCGTCTGAAAGAGGCGGGGGCAGTTGACGCCACTTTCGTCACCAAAGCCATCAATGAACAACCGCTGAACCTCGGGCAGGGTATCTGGCTGAGCGATAGCGCCGAAGGCAATCTGCGTAGCGCGATTGCGGTAAGCCGTGCGGCAAATGCTTTTGATGTGGACGGCGAAACGGCAGGCATGCTGGTGAGTGTGGCGATGAATGACGATCAGCCCATCGCGGTTCTTAAGCGTCTCGCTGATTTGTTGCTCGATAATAAAGCTGACCGCTTGCTGAAAGCGGATGCGGCAACGTTGCTGACGCTGCTGACCAGCGATGATGCGCCGACCGACGACGTGTTAAGCGCGGAGTTTGTGGTGCGCAATGAACACGGCCTGCATGCTCGTCCAGGTACCATGCTGGTCAATACCATTAAACAATTTAACAGTGATATTACCGTGACAAACCTTGATGGCACCGGCAAACCGGCAAACGGACGTAGTCTGATGAAAGTTGTGGCACTTGGCGTTAAGAAAGGTCATCGCCTACGCTTTACCGCCCAGGGTGCAGATGCTGAACAGGCGCTGAAAGCCATTGGCGACGCTATCGCTGCTGGTCTTGGGGAGGGCGCATAATGAGTAGACGTGTTGCTACGATCACCCTTAATCCGGCTTATGACCTTGTTGGTTTCTGCCCGGAAATTGAACGCGGCGAAGTGAACCTGGTGAAAACCACCGGTCTGCATGCGGCGGGTAAAGGCATCAACGTGGCCAAAGTATTAAAAGACCTGGGAATTGATGTCACCGTTGGCGGCTT
>OAWF01000791.1_pt1 | contig 12451 bp, 10 predicted proteins | sample 1495411 | NCBI WGS metagenome assembly OAWF01 (sample SAMEA2580150, study PRJEB22360) | human gut metagenome | biome: human gut; feature: human-associated habitat; material: faeces | place: Denmark | collected 2008/2010 | reverse complement strand
TATCCGGCTTTGGTAGAGATAATCAGTTCATCGCGATAAGCGGCAAAATCCTCGCGCAGCAGGCGACCAAAGTTTTCTTCTGCGCTTCCTGGAGGCGGCCCGTAATTGTTGGCTAAATCAAAGTGCGTAATGCCTAAATCAAACGCTTTACGCAGGATCGCACGCTGTGATTCCAGCGCGTTAACGTGACCGAAATTGTGCCATAAACCGAGCGATAACGCGGGCAGGCGTAAACCACTTTTTCCGCAATAGCGGTACTGCATCCGCCCGTAACGTTCGGGATTCGCTAACCAGACCATGACCTCTCCTTTCCACCATTCAATTTCGAAACAATGTTTCTAGTTTAGCGATTCGCCAGCGCGTATCCCGTAGTCTGGCTCACAGAGTGACGAAAAACTGGGCAAAAACACGCGCTTATGCTTTGCTTAAAAAAACACCAGTTGAGGAGTGCAACGATGCCGCGTTTAACCGCCAAAGATTTCCCACAAGAGTTGCTGGATTACTACGACTATTACGCTCACGGGAAAATCTCGAAACGTGAGTTCCTCAACCTTGCGGCGAAGTATGCAGTGGGCGGGATGACGGCATTAGCGCTGTTTGATTTGCTCAAGCCAAATTATGCGCTGGCGACTCAGGTAGAGTTTACCGACCCGGAAATTGTTGCAGAGTACATCACGTATCCCTCGCCAAATGGTCACGGCGAGGTACGGGGTTATCTGGTGAAGCCCGCAAAAATGAGCGGCAAAACGCCAGCCGTGGTAGTGGTGCATGAGAATCGAGGGCTGAATCCGTATATCGAAGATGTGACGCGGCGAGTGGCGAAGGCGGGGTACATCGCCCTGGCGCCAGACGGTTTAAGCTCAGTAGGTGGCTATCCTGGTAACGATGATAAAGGCCGCGAACTGCAACAGCAGGTTGATCCAACCAAACTGATGAATGATTTCTTTGCCGCAATTGAGTTTATGCAACGCTATCCGCAAGCGACAGGCAAAGTGGGTATTAGCGGATTTTGCTATGGCGGGGGCGTATCGAACGCGGCAGCAGTCGCGTATCCGGAACTGGCCTGCGCGGTGCCGTTTTATGGGCGTCAGGCACCCACTGCCGATGTGGCGAAGATTGAAGCGCCTTTACTGCTCCACTACGCTGAACTGGATAGCCGAATCAACGAGGGCTGGCCCGCTTACGAGGCGGCGTTGAAAGCCAATAATAAGGTCTATGAGGCGTATATATATCCGGAGGTTAATCACGGATTCCATAATGATTCCACGCCCCGTTATGACAAATCTGCCGCCGATCTTGCCTGGCAAAGGACGCTGAAATGGTTCGATAAATATCTCTCCTGATGGGTTTATCTCTTACAGGATTACGTCTTAAACAAGCATGAAAAAATAGCGTGCGCAAATGTCGTTCTTTGCCTAAAATATCGCTATATATGACAATATATAACGAATGAGGTGAACGATGAATAACCATTTTGGTAAAGGCTTAATGGCGGGATTAAAAGCAACGCATGCTGACAGTGCGGTTAATGTGACAAAATTCTGTGCCGATTATAAACGCGGTTTTGTATTAGGCTACTCACACCGGATGTACGAAAAGACCGGAGATCGCCAGCTTAGCGCCTGGGAAGCGGGTATTCTGACGCGCCGTTATGGACTGGATAAAGAGATGGTAATGGATTTCTTTCGTGAGAATAATTCCTGTTCTACGTTGCGCTTTTTTATGGCCGGTTATCGCCTAGAAAATTGATCAAACATACGTATTATCTTGCTTTAATTAATTACACTAATGCTTCTTCCCTTCGTTTTAGTGCCCCGCCGCAGTATCATGATATCGATAACCATAATAAATGTGTGGTAAATGGCGCATCGATCGCATTATTGATTTTGCGATTGAGGCAAAATATATGCCAGGTCTTCGCAACGGAATAACTATAAATGACTGGAGATAACACCCTCATCCATTCTCACGGCATTAACCGTCGTGATTTCATGAAGCTTTGTGCAGCATTAGCCGCCACCATGGGGTTAAGTAGCAAAGCCGCTGCAGAGATGGCCGAATCGGTTACTAACCCGCAGCGTCCGCCAGTTATCTGGATTGGCGCGCAGGAGTGCACCGGTTGTACGGAATCTCTGCTTCGTGCAACGCATCCAACGGTAGAAAACCTCGTGCTGGAGACTATCTCTCTGGAGTATCACGAAGTGCTTTCCGCCGCCTTCGGTCATCAGGTCGAAGAGAACAAACATAACGCTCTCGAGAAGTACAAAGGGCAGTATGTGTTAGTGGTGGATGGTTCCATCCCATTAAAAGATAACGGTATTTATTGCATGGTTGCCGGTGAGCCGATTGTGGATCACATCCGCAAAGCGGCGGAAGGCGCAGCAGCCATTATCGCTATCGGTTCCTGCTCTGCGTGGGGCGGTGTTGCCGCAGCTGGAGTTAACCCAACTGGCGCAGTCAGCCTGCAAGAAGTTCTACCGGGCAAAACCGTTATCAATATTCCTGGCTGCCCGCCGAACCCGCACAACTTCCTCGCGACCGTTGCGCACATCATCACTTACGGCAAACCGCCGAAACTGGATGACAAAAACCGTCCGACTTTCGCCTATGGTCGTCTGATTCACGAACACTGTGAACGTCGCCCGCACTTCGATGCTGGTCGTTTTGCCAAAGAGTTCGGTGATGAAGGTCACCGCGAAGGCTGGTGCCTGTACCACCTCGGCTGTAAAGGGCCAGAAACTTACGGCAACTGCTCAACGCTGCAATTCTGCGATGTTGGCGGCGTGTGGCCGGTAGCGATTGGTCACCCGTGCTATGGCTGTAACGAAGAAGGTATCGGCTTCCATAAAGGCATCCATCAGCTTGCCAACGTCGAAAACCAGACTCCGCGTTCACAGAAACCGGACGTTAACGCTAAAGAAGGCGGCAACGTCTCGGCAGGCGCTATTGGTTTGCTCGGCGGTGTGGTTGGGCTGGTTGCCGGTGTCAGCGTGATGGCGGTGCGTGAACTGGGTCGTCAGCAAAAGAAAGATAACGCTGACTCACGGGGAGAATAACCGTGAACAGACGTAATTTTATTAAAGCAGCCTCCTGCGGGGCATTGCTGACGGGCGCGCTGCCGTCTGTCAGTCATGCGGCTGCTGAAAACCGCCCGCCAATTCCGGGATCGCTGGGGATGTTGTACGACTCGACCTTGTGCGTAGGCTGCCAGGCTTGCGTCACCAAGTGTCAGGATATCAACTTCCCTGAACGTAACCCGCAAGGGGAACAGACCTGGTCGAACAACGACAAACTGTCGCCGTATACCAATAACATCATTCAGGTGTGGACCAGCGGCACAGGGGTCAACAAAGACCAGGAGGAGAATGGCTACGCGTACATTAAGAAACAGTGTATGCACTGCGTCGATCCGAACTGTGTCTCTGTGTGCCCGGTCTCTGCGCTGAAAAAAGATCCGAAAACCGGCATTGTCCATTACGACAAAGATGTGTGCACCGGCTGCCGTTACTGCATGGTCGCCTGCCCATACAACGTGCCGAAGTACGACTACAACAACCCGTTTGGTGCGCTGCATAAGTGCGAGTTGTGCAACCAGAAAGGTGTGGAACGTCTCGATAAAGGCGGTCTGCCTGGCTGCGTAGAAGTGTGCCCGGCGGGCGCGGTGATTTTTGGTACGCGTGAAGAGCTGATGGCGGAGGCGAAAAAACGTCTGGCGCTGAAGCCGGGCAGCGAATACCACTATCCGCGTCAGACGCTGAAATCTGGCGACACTTACCTGCATACGGTGCCGAAATATTATCCGCATCTGTACGGCGAGAAAGAGGGCGGCGGTACTCAGGTTCTGGTACTGACGGGTGTGCCTTATGAAAATCTCGACCTGCCGAAACTGGACGATCTTTCTACTGGTGCGCGTTCCGAACATGTCCAACACACCCTGTATAAAGGCATGATGCTACCACTGGCTGTGCTGGCGGGCTTAACCGTGCTGGTTCGTCGCAACACTAAAAACGACCATCACGACGGAGGAGACGATCATGAGTCATGATCCACAACCGCTGGGCGGCAAAATCATCAGTAAACCGGTCATGATTTTTGGACCGTTAATCGTCATCTGTATGCTCCTGATTGTGAAGCGTCTGGTGTTCGGTCTGGGCTCTGTCTCCGACCTGAACGGCGGCTTCCCGTGGGGCGTGTGGATCGCGTTTGACCTGCTGATCGGTACCGGCTTTGCCTGTGGCGGCTGGGCGCTGGCGTGGGCAGTATACGTCTTTAACCGTGGGCAATACCATCCGCTGGTGCGTCCGGCGCTGTTGGCGAGTCTGTTTGGTTATTCACTGGGTGGCTTGTCGATCACTATCGACGTGGGTCGCTACTGGAACCTGCCGTACTTCTACATTCCGGGTCACTTCAACGTGAACTCGGTACTGTTCGAGACGGCGGTCTGTATGACCATCTACATCGGTGTGATGGCACTGGAGTTTGCTCCGGCATTGTTTGAACGTCTGGGCTGGAAGCTGTCACTCAAACGTCTGAACAAGGTGATGTTCTTTATCATCGCGCTTGGTGCGCTGCTGCCAACTATGCACCAGTCTTCAATGGGATCGCTGATGATCTCGGCGGGCTACAAGGTGCATCCGCTGTGGCAAAGCTATGAAATGTTGCCGCTGTTCTCGCTGCTGACGGCGTTCATCATGGGCTTCTCGATTGTCATCTTTGAAGGTTCGTTGGTGCAGGCGGGTCTGCGTGGCAACGGTCCGGATGAAAAGAGTCTGTTCGTTAAGCTGACCAATACCATCAGTGTGTTGCTGGCGATTTTCATCGTGCTGCGCTTTGGCGAGCTTATCTATCGCGACAAGCTGTCGTTAGCGTTTGCCGGTGACTTCTACTCCGTGATGTTCTGGATTGAAGTCCTGCTGATGCTCTTCCCGCTGGTCGTTCTGCGTGTGGCGAAGTTGCGTAATGATTCCCGCATGCTGTTCCTGTCAGCACTGAGTGCACTGTTAGGTTGTGCAACCTGGCGTCTGACCTATTCGCTGGTGGCATTCAACCCGGGTGGCGGTTACGCCTACTTCCCGACCTGGGAAGAACTGTTGATTTCTATTGGTTTTGTGGCTATTGAGATTTGCGCTTATATCGTACTCATTCGTCTACTGCCGATACTTCCTCCTTTAAAACAAAACGATCATAATCGTCATGAGGCGAGCAAAGCATGAGCCAGAGAATTACTATTGATCCGGTAACCCGTATTGAAGGGCATTTACGCATCGATTGCGAAATCGAAAATGGCGTCGTTTCGAAAGCATGGGCTTCCGGTACCATGTGGCGCGGCATGGAAGAGATCGTGAAAAACCGCGATCCGCGCGATGCATGGATGATTGTGCAACGTATCTGTGGCGTATGTACTACCACTCACGCGCTGTCTTCCGTTCGTGCGGCAGAAAGTGCGCTGAATATCGACGTTCCGGTTAACGCGCAATACATCCGTAACATCATTCTGGCTGCGCACACCACGCATGACCATATTGTTCATTTCTATCAGCTTTCGGCGCTGGACTGGGTGGACATCACTTCTGCACTGCAAGCCGATCCGACCAAAGCCTCCGAAATGCTGAAAGGCGTTTCGACCTGGCATCTGAACAGCCCGGAAGAGTTCACCAAAGTTCAGAACAAGATCAAAGATCTGGTTGCCAGCGGTCAGTTGGGTATTTTCGCCAATGGCTACTGGGGTCACCCGGCAATGAAACTGCCGCCGGAAGTGAACCTGATTGCGGTAGCGCACTACCTGCAGGCGCTGGAGTGCCAGCGTGACGCTAACCGCGTTGTGGCGCTGCTGGGCGGTAAAACGCCGCATATTCAGAACCTGGCGGTAGGTGGTGTCGCGAACCCGATCAACCTCGACGGTCTGGGTGTGCTGAACCTTGAGCGCCTGATGTACATCAAGTCCTTCATCGACAAGCTGAGCGACTTTGTTGAGCAGGTTTACAAGGTTGATACTGCAGTTATCGCTGCGTTCTACCCGGAATGGCTGACGCGCGGTAAAGGTGCGGTGAACTACCTGAGCGTGCCGGAATTCCCGACCGACAGTAAAAATGGCAGCTTCCTGTTCCCGGGCGGCTACATTGAGAATGCGGATCTGTCCTCGTATCGTCCGATCACTTCTCATTCCGATGAATACCTGATCAAAGGGATTCAGGAAAGCGCGAAGCACTCCTGGTATAAAGACGAAGCGCCGCAGGCACCGTGGGAAGGTACCACCATTCCGGCTTATGATGGTTGGTCTGACGACGGTAAATATTCCTGGGTGAAATCACCGACTTTCTACGGCAAAACGGTAGAAGTGGGTCCGCTGGCTAATATGCTGGTGAAACTGGCGGCAGGACGCGAGTCTACCCAGAACAAACTGAATGAAATCGTTGCGATTTATCAGAAACTGACTGGCAACACGCTGGAAGTGGCGCAGTTGCACTCCACGCTGGGCCGTATTATTGGTCGTACCGTTCACTGCTGTGAATTGCAGGATATCCTGCAAAATCAATACAGTGCACTGATCACCAATATCGGCAAAGGCGATCACACCACCTTTGTGAAGCCGAACATTCCGGCAACGGGTGAGTTCAAAGGCGTAGGCTTCCTCGAAGCACCGCGCGGTATGCTCTCTCACTGGATGGTGATCAAAGACGGTATCATCAGCAACTACCAGGCAGTTGTTCCATCAACCTGGAACTCTGGCCCGCGTAACTTCAATGATGACGTCGGTCCTTACGAGCAGTCGCTGGTGGGTACACCGGTTGCCGATCCGAATAAACCGCTGGAAGTGGTGCGTACCATTCACTCCTTCGACCCGTGCATGGCCTGTGCGGTACACGTAGTGGATGCCGACGGCAACGAAGTGGTTTCAGTGAAGGTTCTGTAATGCGTATTTTAGTCTTAGGGGTCGGCAATATTTTGCTGACCGATGAAGCCATCGGTGTGCGGATTGTTGAAGCGTTAGAGCAACGATACATTCTGCCGGATTATGTTGAGATCCTCGATGGCGGCACGGCGGGAATGGAGCTGCTTGGCGACATGGCAAATCGCGATCATCTGATTATTGTGGATGCCATTGTCTCGAAAAAGAACGCGCCGGGAACGATGATGATCCTGCGGGATGAAGAAGTTCCGGCGTTGTTTTACCAACAAAATCTCTCCGCATCAGCTTGGCCTGGCCGACGTATTGTCGGCCCTGCGCTTCACCGGCGAGTTTCCGAAAAAGCTGACCCTGGTCGGCGTGATCCCGGAATCACTGGAGCCGCACATCGGTTTGACGCCGACGGTCGAAGCGATGATTGAACCTGCGCTTGAGCAGGTTCTGGCTGCGCTGCGCGAATCAGGCGTGGAAGCTATCCCACGGGAGGCGACTCATGACTGAAGAGATAGCAGGTTTCCAGACCTCCCCGAAGGTGCAAGTACAGGCAGCTTTTGAAGAAATTGCCCGGCGTTCGATGCATGATCTCTCTTTTCTGCATCCTTCAATGCCGGTGTATGTTTCTGACTTTACGCTGTTCGAAGGTCAGTGGACGGGGTGTGTGATCACCCCGTGGATGCTGAGTGCAGTTATCTTCCCCGGCCCGGATCAACTCTGGCCGCTGCGCAAAGTGAGTGAAAAAATTGGTCTGCAACTGCCGTATGGCACTATGACCTTTACTGTTGGTGAACTGGATGGTGTTTCGCAATACCTCTCCTGCTCGCTGATGTCGCCGCTTTCGCACAGCATGTCGATTGAAGAGGGCCAACGGCTGACGGATGACTGCGCCCGAATGATCCTTTCGCTGCCAGTCACCAATCCGGATGTACCACACGCAGGGCGTCGTGCCCTGCTATTTGGCCGCAGGAGTGGCGAAAATGCATGAGTTGTCGCTTTGCCAGAGCGCCGTTGAAATTATCCAACGGCAGGCGGAGCAGCACGATGTTAAGCGCGTCACCGCCGTGTGGCTGGAAATTGGTGCACTCTCCTGCGTTGAGGAGAGCGCCGTCCGTTTTAGTTTTGAAATTGTCTGCCACGGAACGGTAGCGCAAGGGTGCGATTTACATATCGTCTATAAACCCGCCCAGGCCTGGTGTTGGGATTGCAGCCAGGTGGTGGAGATTCATCAGCACGATGCGCAGTGTCCGATCTGTCATGGCGAGCGGTTGCGTGTCGATACCGGCGATTCGCTAATCGTCAAAAGTATTGAAGTTGAATAACCGGAGTTAACAATGTGTATTGGCGTTCCAGGCCAGGTGCTGGCTGTCGGTGAAGATATTCACCAGCTTGCGCAGGTTGAAGTATGTGGTATCAAGCGCGACGTGAATATCGCCCTGATTTGTGAAGGTAACCCTGCCGATCTGCTGGGCCAGTGGGTACTGGTACACGTCGGATTTGCCATGAGCATTATCGATGAAGACGAAGCCAAAGCCACATTAGACGCACTGCGCCAAATGGATTACGACATTACCAGCGCGTGATGATTAGCTTTTGTAGGCCTGATAAGACGCGGCAGCGTCGCATCAGGCATTGTGCTCGATTGCCGGATGCGGCGTGAACGCCTTATCCGGCCTACATTGGTCTGGATGGCTTGCTGCGACGAACGCTAACCATTACCCCTGACGCTTATCTTCCGTATTCGTCTCGAAATCACTGGCGTCATGGCGTTCATGCAACTGCTCGTTCAGCGGTCCGTTGATGCGGTTAACAATACGCCCACGCTTCACTGCCGGACGTTCGCCCACTTCTTTCGCCCAGCGTTGTACATGCTTATAACTGCCCGCATCAAGAAACTCTGCGGCATCATATACGCCGCCTAACACCACATTGCCAAACCATGGCCAAATCGCCATATCCGCAATGGTGTACTCATCGCCCGCAACAAACTTATGCTGCGCCAGTTGCTTATCCAGCACGTCGAGAAGGCGCTTGGCTTCCATAGTAAAGCGGTTGATGGCGTACTCAATTTTCACCGGCGCGTAATGGTAAAAGTGACCAAAACCACCGCCGAGGAACGGTGCCGCGCCCTGTAACCAGAACAGCCAGCTCATCGTTTCAGTACGCTTTGCCAGATCCTGCGGCAAGAAGTAGCCAAATTTCTCCGCCAGATAAAGCAGAATCGAGCCTGACTCAAACACGCGGATCGGCGGATTATGGGTATGATCGCGCAATGCCGGGATCTTCGAATTCGGGTTCACTTCGACAAAGCCGCTGGAGAATTGATCGCCATCGCCAATGCGAATCAGCCAGGCGTCGTACTCTGCACCAGTAACGCCCAGTGCCAGCAGCTCCTCAAGCATAATCGTTACTTTCTGACCGTTCGGCGTTCCCAGCGAATAAAGTTGCAATGGATGTTTGCCCACCGGCAGCGTTTTTTCATGCGTCGGACCAGAAACCGGGCGATTGATATTGGCGAACGCGCCGCCAGCGGATTTATCCCACGTCCAGACTTTCGCGGGCTGATAAGTATTGTCTGTCATAGTGAGTTGCCTTCTGAGTGGTAGTGTTGAAGCAGTGTAGCAGGTCACTTGCTGTACAGAATGTGAATTTTTTAACCCTTTGCGCCAGCCGCTGCGATGAGGTGTATGATTAGTCTGACCTCTGTCCGGTTAATGTCGCTGAGCAGGTAATCAGAGCACAACAATTACGCCAACTGCTTAGGTTGTATTGTTAAAGGTAAAGTGATGAGCAAAGGAACGACCAGCCAGGATGCCCCGTTCGGGACATTATTGGGCTACGCCCCAGGTGGGGTAGCAATCTACTCTTCAGATTACAGTTCTCTCGATCCGCAGGAATACGAAGATGACGCCGTATTCCGTAGCTATATCGACGATGAATATATGGGCCACAAATGGCAATGCGTTGAATTTGCTCGCCGTTTTCTCTTTCTGAACTACGGTGTAGTCTTCACTGACGTGGGTATGGCATGGGAGATTTTCTCACTGCGCTTCCTGCGTGAAGTGGTCAATGACAACATCCTGCCATTGCAGGCATTTCCTAACGGTTCGCCGCGTGCACCGGTAGCGGGGGCGCTTCTTATCTGGGATAAAGGCGGTGAATTTAAAGACACTGGCCATGTCGCCATCATTACCCAATTGCATGGCAACAAAGTCCGTATTGCGGAACAGAACGTGATTCATACCCCGTTGCCGCAAGGACAACAGTGGACACGCGAGCTGGAGATGGTGGTCGAAAACGGCGGCTATACCCTGAAAGACACCTTCGATGACACCACTATTCTGGGCTGGATGATCCAGACGGAAGATACCGAATACAGCTTGCCACAGCCGGAAATTGCAGGCGAACTGCTGAAAATCAGCGGGGCGCGTCTGGAAAACAAAGGCCAGTTTGACGGTAAATGGCTGGATGAAAAAGATCCGCTGCAAAACGCCTATGTACAGGCCAACGGTCAGGTGATCAATCAGGATCCGTATCATTACTACACCATTACCGAGAGCGCCGAGCAGGAGTTGATTAAAGCCACCAACGAGCTGCACCTGATGTATCTTCACGCCACCGACAAGGTGCTGAAAGATGACAACCTGCTGGCGTTGTTCGACATTCCGAAAATCCTCTGGCCACGTTTGCGTCTCTCCTGGCAGCGTCGCCGTCATCATATGATCACTGGTCGTATGGATTTCTGCATGGATGAACGTGGCCTGAAAGTCTACGAATACAACGCCGATTCTGCCTCCTGTCATACCGAAGCGGGCTTGATCCTCGAACGTTGGGCGGAGCAGGGCTATAAAGGCAACGGCTTCAATCCTGCGGAAGGACTGATTAACGAACTGGCTGGTGCCTGGAAACACAGTCGTGCACGTCCGTTTGTCCATATCATGCAGGACAAAGATATCGAGGAAAACTATCACGCGCAGTTTATGGAGCAGGCGCTGCAACAAGCAGGCTTTGAAACGCGTATTTTACGCGGGTTAGAGGAACTGCGTTGGGATGCTGCCGGGCAACTGATTGATGGAGAAGGGCGACAGGTTAACTGCGTATGGAAAACCTGGGCGTGGGAAACGGCATTTGATCAAATCCGCGAAGTGAGCGACCGTGAATTTGCCGCAGTGCCGATTCGGACCGGTCATCCGCAAAATGAAGTGCGTCTTATCGACGTATTGCTGCGCCCGGAAGTGCTGGTCTTTGAGCCGCTGTGGACGGTGATCCCCGGCAACAAAGCGATTCTGCCGATCCTCTGGTCGCTGTTCCCGCACCATCGTTATCTGTTGGATACTGACTTCACCGTGAATGATGAGCTGGTTAAAACCGGTTATGCCGTTAAACCGATTGCCGGGCGCTGTGGTAGCAACATTGACCTGGTCAGCCATCATGAAGAGGTGCTGGACAAAACCAGTGGTAAATTTGCCGAACAGAAAAATATTTACCAGCAACTGTGGTGTTTGCCGAAAGTGGACGGTAAATACATTCAGGTATGTACTTTCACCGTTGGCGGCAACTACGGTGGGACGTGTTTGCGCGGTGATGAATCACTGGTCATCAAAAAAGAGAGTGATATTGAACCGTTAATTGTGGTGAAAGAGTAATACATGTTGTAGCAACCCCGTACTGATTATGAAGAATAATCAGTACGGGGATTAATCAAAATATTCAATATTTATATATTTCAATATTTATTCATTTTATATATGAATATATTAACAAGTGAAATACCTGTGTTTTGATTATTTCTAAAGGTTTTGAATGAAGGCTTATTGTCTGATACACAAGAAATAACACGCTTTTTATCGTTAAAAAATGATATTTCACTTTGCCCACGCCGTGAAAGTCACTGATAATGCCTCCGTTCGTAAATTCAAAATGGCGTAATCTAATATATGCTAAATTTATTTGTTGGCCTTGATATATATACGGGGCTTTTGTTATTACTTGCTCTGGCATTTGTGTTGTTCTATGAAGCAATCAATGGTTTTCATGACACGGCGAATGCGGTGGCAACCGTTATTTATACCCGTGCCATGCAACCACAGCTTGCTGTGGTCATGGCGGCATTTTTTAACTTTTTTGGCGTATTGCTTGGCGGGCTTAGCGTTGCCTATGCCATCGTCCATATGTTGCCAACCGATTTGTTGCTGAATATGGGGTCAACTCACGGTCTGGCGATGGTCTTTTCCATGCTGCTGGCGGCGATTATCTGGAACCTGGGAACGTGGTTCTTTGGTTTACCGGCCTCCAGTTCGCACACTTTGATTGGTGCGATTATCGGCATTGGTTTAACCAACGCGCTGTTAACCGGCTCGTCGGTGATGGATGCGTTAAACCTGCGCGAAGTCACCAAGATTTTCTCTTCACTCATTGTCTCTCCCATCGTGGGGCTGGTGATTGCGGGGGGGCTAATTTTTCTGCTACGCCGTTTCTGGAGTGGGACGAAAAAGCGTGACCGTATTCATCGTATTCCTGAAGATCGCAAAAAGAAAAAAGGCAAACGTA
>OAWF01000777.1_pt1 | contig 12707 bp, 10 predicted proteins | sample 1495411 | NCBI WGS metagenome assembly OAWF01 (sample SAMEA2580150, study PRJEB22360) | human gut metagenome | biome: human gut; feature: human-associated habitat; material: faeces | place: Denmark | collected 2008/2010 | reverse complement strand
ACGCTATCGTCCTCGTTGACGGCGGCGGCACCACCGGCCAGGCCGGCGCCATCCGCCTCGGCGTTGCCCGCGCTCTGAACGCCATCGATCGTGATGCCAACCGCGCCGCCCTGAAGAAGGCTGGCTTCCTGACCCGCGACGCTCGCGTCGTGGAGCGCAAGAAGGCTGGTCTGCACAAGGCACGTCGCGCCCCGCAGTTCTCCAAGCGTTAATTTCGCTTGTCCTGTACCGAGCATACAAAGGCTCTCCGCGGAATTCCGCGGAGAGCCTTTGTGTTTGTGTCGCGCTGTCTTGAGTGTGACTCACACCTGCTTCATCAGCGTGATGCTCAGCGCCGGCATGGTCCAGACATTGTCGTCGACGGGAGTGTCCGGTGTATCATCCACAGGGGCATCGGGCATATCAGCTGATACCTCATCCCGAGGCGCGGACGAGGTGCCGTTTGCGGCGTGATCTGTTACTGGCATCGCGAATTTGATGGTATCCGCTTCATTCTCAGTCGAGGATTCCGTACGCTGCATGGCCACTTCTTCGACCATCTTGAGTACTGTCTCGCTGGCGTCCGGTACATGCTGCGTCCAGACGGTGGTGTCACCGTTCAAATCGCATTCCTCGACCTGAGTGCCATGCCCGGCTCGGCGGCCGTTGATTTCGGCCGAGCACCATTTAGGCGTCCAGTGGGTGTCTGGCGGCAGGCGGAATGTGCGGTCGTCAGCGGTGCCGTTGACCACAATGCACACGTCCACCTCACTGTTGGACAGCAATCGCATGGTGAAGCTACGTACGCCCAGATCGAACCAGTCACGCTCCATCGGCGTGGTACCGTCGGGCAGGAACCACTGCACGCGGCTTGAGGGCTTGAGTAGGCCGATCTGGGTCAGTCGGGTGAAGAAATCCTCGTGGTGATACAGGTCCAGTGATTTACGTAGCGCCACCAGTCGAGACACGGTTTCCAAGCGGCGCATTTCGCGCGTCTTGTTGGTGGAATACATCCAATCCCACTTCAGCCACGTGATGTCGTTGTCTTGGCAGTAGGCGTTGTTGTTGCCGTCCTGCGTGTTGCGGAATTCGTCGCCGGCGAGCATCATCGGCGTACCCAGCGAGAGCAGCAGCATGCCGATCATGTTCATGGCCGCCTGTTCGCGTGCCGCAATGACGTCTGGATCATCGGTGACGCCTTCGACGCCGAAATTGGCGGAATGGTTCACCGACGAGCCATCATTATTGTTTTCGCCGTTGGCTTCATTGTGCTTGGAGCGGTATCTGGTGAGGTCCGTCAGCGTGAAACCGTCGTGGCAGGACACGAAATTGATGGAGGCCGGAGCGCCACGCCCTGGTTCGGTGGCGAACAGATCGGCCGAGCCGCAGAGTCGCGTGGACATCTCCTGCAAACTGATACGCCCGAAATCGGAGCCGCCGTCCACATCCTCAAGCCAGAAGGTGCGGGCCGTGTCGCGGAAGCGGTCATTCCATTCGGCGAACGGCACGGAGAATTGGCCGGTGCGCCAGCCGAGGTTGCCCAGATCCCACGGCTCCATAATGAGCTTCAGGTTGCCCAGCAGCAGATCGGAACGCAGGGCGTAGAGGAACGGGTGATGATGGGTGAATTCGCCTTCCAGGCGGGCCAGCGTGACGCCAAGGTCGAAACGGAAACCGTCTATGCCGATACGCTTGGCCCAGTATCGTAATGAGTCGATGGCAAAGGTGACCACATGCGTGTTGGTGAAGTCCAGCGTATTGCCGCAACCGGTGGTGTCTTCGAGTCGACCGGTATTGGATTTTTGATGGCGATAGTAGACCAGGTCGTCGAGGCCGCGCCAGCAGACCGTCGGGCCTTCGACGCCGCCTTCGCATGTGTGGTTGTAGACCACGTCCATGATGACTTCGAAGCCGGCCTCGTGCAGCGCGCGCACCATGTCTATGACTTCTTGGCGCACGGCGGCCGCGCCCTTCTCTTGGGCTGCTTTGGTGGCATAGGAGGGTTCGGGGGCGAAGTAGCTGAGGGTGGAGTAGCCCCAGTAGTTCTTGCGGCCGTGTTCTTGCAGGAAGAGCTCGTCCTGCTTGGCCATAATCGGCAGCAGTTCGATGGATGTGATGCCTAGACCCTGCAGATAGGCGAGCGTGGTGGGGTGTGCGAGTCCGGCGTACGTGCCGCGCAATGATTCGGGCAGCCACGGCGCGTTGGCGGTGAAGCCTTTGACATGCATCTCGTAGATGACGGTTTTGCGCCACGGCACATGCGGGTGCTGCGGGTCGCCCTCATGCTTATGGATATCGCGATCGTCGATGGCCACGGACACCGGCACATGGCCGAGCGAGTCTACGGTGCTCATGGCACCGTATGCCGAACCGGTTACCTTGTGGTCCACGACATCGCATTCATAGGAGAAGGCGGCGGGGGTGAGCTCCATGGAGCCGTCGATGCCCTTGCCATACGGGTCAAGCAGGAATTTGTATGGATTGAAGCGCACGCCGTGTTTCGGGTCCCATGCGCCGTCCACGCGGTAGCCATAACGCATGCCGTCCCATGCTTTGGGCAGGTGCACGTACCACAGGCCGTAGTTCGGTCCGGTCATGCGGAACAGGGTCTCGCGCAGATACAAATGTTCGATAATGCGCGTGCACACCGGAAACTCATGGATCTGCTGGATGAACGAGGCGTTCGGGTCTTCGAACAGGCGGATGGCGTCTTGGAAGAAGGCGCCGGGCTCGTCAATGGGCTCCAGCACACACAGCCAAACCTGATCGGCAGTTTCGGAACGAACAACGACGTCAGCCCCACCGTCGTCAGTGAAGTACAGCCCTGGGCGAGTGGCGTAACGATGCAACGGTGGGTTTTTCATACCTCCATTGTAGACGTGTTGTCACTTCTGGTGGAAGCCCTTGATTTTCTGCCGCGTTCCGCAGCACCACAGATATCGTCGAGATAATTCTCGGCGAATCGCAATGCGGCACCGATGATGTTCTGGTCTTCGGCGCAGTAGCTCTTGCGCAGATTGAAATGGTCGGTGCCGAACGGACTGCGTGCGATGACGCGCGCCTTCAGATCCTCGATGTCACTGTCTTCAAGATGCTGGGCTGCTTCACCGCCGACAATCACGTCGCCCGCGATGATGGATCGCGCGTTGACGATGGCCTGCGCCACGTAATCCAGCCATTCGTCCATGCGCTCGCGATGATGCCGTTCGCCCTGCTCAAGCACGCTGAAGAAGCCGGGAATGCTTTCGTAATCCTCGGGCAAGGTCTCTGGCGAGCAGTAGGTGTCCATGCAACCGCGCTGGCCGCAGTAGCATTCGCGGCCGCCCGGCACCAGCGTCATGTGTTCGATGGCGCCGTTGCACTGGTTCGGGCCTTGATACAGTTTGCCCCCCGTGATCACCGCGCCGCCCGGGCGTCGCTCCAGATAGACGCACACCGCATCGGTGAGCGTGGAGTCGAACCAGAGTTCGGCCATGGCTGAGGCATCGGAATCGTGGATCATCATGCACGGGTAATGGACCGATTGGCTGATGGTTTCGAGCGTGAGCCCAGTGTTGCCCATAATGGTGCCGAAGATGATGGTGGTGGCGTCGGGGGAGAGGATGCCTTGGATGGCGAACGAGACGCCGAGCACCTTGCCGTGCTTCTTTTCGACGTCGGCGGCGAAGTTGTTGATGATGCCGCCGATACGCTGGTAGTAAACGTTGGTGTTGCGGTAAGGCAGGGCATCGTTGCGTTTTTCGATGACGTTGCCGTACAGGTTAATCGCGCACAGGCGCAGTTCGTTGGACCGCATCACTACCCCGATGGCAGTGCGATGATCGGGATTGAACTCATAATTTTGCGCCTTGCGCCCGCCGGTGGAATCCTGCAGTTCGCCTTTGCGGATGAGTCCGTCATCTTCTAGTGCGTGCAGATTTTGGGTGATGGTGGGCAGGCTGAGGCCGAGTTCGCGTTCCAGTTCCTGCTTGGTGACATGGCTATGGCCATACAGATACTGGGCCATGGCACTGCGGTTGTGCGCTTTCACTGCGGTCGATGGCATTGCCCTCATGTTTACCCCTTTGTGCGATGAGATATATGCAAGTTTACTTTATGAAAGTGGCTTTCATGTGCCTCGACGCGGAGGTTATGAGGCAACAATCGTATATTTGTAGGCGATTTTGGGTACTTTTTTAAACCAACTTTCTAGAAATGTGGAGAAAATGATTGCTTTTGAAAACTTACTTTAAAAAAGTTCTCGGATTGTGTTGTTTGCAGGCATGTGATTTTCGGTAAAAAGTGAACAAAAAGTACCAAATCGCCGGATAGAGTGAGGATTTGTTCGATATTTCGCACAACTCGTAACAAAAACTGTTCAATATCGCACGTGAAACGCCGTCGATTTTGTGCGTATGCATCGCGCCGGACCGTTCAGTATATTGTGCCTCAGGTCACATATGCAATGTGACAACGCATCACCGGTCATTTTCGGTTACTGAGGCGGTATCCCGCTGGTGCAACTGAGGTGACGAGGCGATGGCCCAGAACTTTGCCATATACCCCAAGAAGATCGAGGAGGACCCCAAGTGGCAGAAGCAAAGAAGAAGGTCGAAGCTACCAAGCCGACTCCAGAAGAGAAGCAGGCCGCAGCTGAGGCCGAAGTTGACGCGCTGGTTGCCCGCGCCAAGAAGGCTCTCGTCGAATTCGAGAACCTCGACCAGAAGCAAGTTGATCGTATCGTCGCCAAGGCCTCCATCGCCGCTCTGAACAAGCACCTCGTTCTCGCCAAGATGGCTGTCGACGAGACCGGCCGTGGTCTCGTGGAAGACAAGGCCACCAAGAACATCTTCGCCTGCGAGCACGTCACCAACTACTTGGCCGGCCAGAAGACCGTCGGCATCATCCGTGAAGACGACGTGATGGGCATCGATGAGGTCGCCGAGCCCGTCGGCGTGGTCGCCGGTGTCACCCCGGTTACCAACCCGACCTCCACCGCCATCTTCAAGTCCCTCATCGCCCTGAAGACCCGTTGCCCGATCGTCTTCGGCTTCCACCCCGGCGCGCAGAAGTGCTCCGTCGAGGCCGCCAAGATTGTGCGCGACGCCGCCATCGAGGCCGGTGCTCCCGAGAACTGTATCCAGTGGATCGAGCACCCGTCCATCCAGGCCACCGGCGCGCTGATGCAGCACCCGGGCGTGGCCACGATCCTCGCCACCGGTGGTCCGGGCATGGTCAAGGCCGCTTACTCCTCCGGCAAGCCCGCCCTCGGCGTGGGTGCCGGCAACGCCCCGGCCTATGTTGATTCCGATGTGGACATCGTGCGTGCCGCCAACGATCTGGTGCTCTCCAAGCACTTCGATTACGGCATGATCTGCGCCACCGAGCAGGCCATCATCGCCCACAAGGACGTCTACGACCAGCTCATCAAGGAGCTCAAGGTCCGTAAGGCCTACTTCGTCAACGCCGAAGAGAAGGCCAAGCTGGAACAGTACATGTTCGGCTGCACTGCCGGTTCCGGCGTCAAGCCCGTGCTGAACTCCGCGGTGCCGGGCAAGTCCCCTCAGTTCATCGCCAAGGCTGCTGGCTTCGAGATTCCGGCCGACGCCACCATTCTGGCCGCCGAGTGCAAGGAAGTCTCCGACGACGAGCCGCTGACCCACGAGAAGCTCGCTCCGGTGCAGGCCGTGCTCAAGGCCGACAACAAGGAGCAGGCCTTCGAGATGTGCGAGAAGATGCTCAAGCTGGGTGCCGGCCACACCGCCGCCATCCACACCAACAACCAGGAGCTCGTGCGCGAGTACGGTGTTCGTATGCACGCCTGCCGCATCATCTGGAACCAGCCTTCCTCTCTCGGCGGCATCGGTGATATCTACAACGCCATCGCCCCGTCCCTGACCCTCGGCTGCGGCTCCTACGGCGGCAACTCGGTTTCCGGCAACGTGCAGGCCGTGAACCTCGTCAACATCAAGCGCATTGCTCGGAGGAACAACAACATGCAGTGGTTCAAGATCCCGGCCAAGACCTACTTCGAGCCGAACGCCATCAAGTACCTGCGCGACATGTACGGCATCGAGAAGGCCGTCATCGTCTGCGATAAGGTCATGGAGCAGCTCGGCATCGTCGACAAGATCATCGACCAGCTGCGTGCCCGTTCCAACCGCGTGACCTTCCGCATCATCGACTACGTCGAGCCGGAGCCCTCCGTCGAGACCGTCGAAAAGGGCGCTGAGATGATGCGCGAGGAGTTCGAGCCGGACACGATCATCGCGGTTGGCGGCGGCTCCCCGATGGATGCCTCCAAGATTATGTGGCTGCTCTACGAGCACCCGGAAATCGCCTTCTCCGACGTGCGCGAGAAGTTCTTCGATATCCGTAAGCGCGCCTTCAAGATCCCGCCGCTGGGCAAGAAGGCCAAGCTGGTGTGCATCCCGACCTCCTCCGGCACCGGTTCCGAGGTCACCCCGTTCGCCGTGATCACCGATCACAAGACCGGCTACAAGTACCCGATCACCGACTACGCGCTGACCCCGTCCGTGGCCATCGTGGACCCGGTGCTGGCTCGCACCCAGCCGCGCAAGCTGGCCTCCGACGCCGGCTTCGACGCCCTGACCCACTCGATGGAAGCCTACGTGTCCGTGTACGCGAACGACTTCACCGACGGCATGGCCCTGCACGCGGCCAAGCTCATCTGGGACAACCTGGCTGAGTCCGTCAATGGCGAGCCCGGCCTGGCCAAGACCAACGCTCAGGAGAAGATGCACAACGCCGCCACCATGGCCGGCATGGCATTCGGCTCCGCGTTCCTCGGCATGTGCCACGGCATGGCCCACACCATCGGTGCCCTGTGCCACATCGCCCACGGCCGTACCAACTCCATCCTGCTGCCGTACGTGATTCGCTACAACGGCCAGATTCCTGAGGAGCCCACCTCTTGGCCGAAGTACAACAAGTACATCGTCCCGGAGCGCTACCAGGACATCGCCCGCAACCTCGGCATCGACACCGGCAAGACCCCGGCCGAAGCCGTGGAGAACCTGGCGAAGGCCGTCGAGGACTACCGTGACAACAAGCTCGGCATGAACAAGAGCTTCCAGGATTGCGGTGTGGACGAGGACTACTTCTGGTCCGTGCTCGATCAGATCGGCATGCGCGCCTACGAGGACCAGTGTACCCCGGCCAACCCGCGCATCCCGCTGATCAACGACATGAAGGACATCGCCGTCGGTGCTTACTACGGTGTCTCCCAGGCGGAAGGCCACAAGCTGCGCATCGAGCGCGAGGGTGAGGCCGCCACTGAGGAAGCCTCCGAGCGTTGATTGCAGGCGGTTTGTGGTTGGTGGCACCATCAGTAGCCACCAACCGCGGTGTTGCAGCTTAGTGGCTGCATAGCGCGACACAAGGAGCCCGACCCCATTACAGGGGCCGGGCTCCTTTGCATATGTGGCGCTCCCTCAGCCAGCAGGTACCTCCATGGGGCGGTAACCCACTCATGGGGCGGTAACTTGCCCATGGGGCGGTGAAAACCCCATGGGGCGGTGTACAAAAACGGCTCTATTCTGCGGAAGGTAAAATTTTACCGTCCGCCCCATGGGTCAATTACCGCCCCATGAGTGGGTTACCACCCCATGGAATCGCTGAAGCGTCGCTAAATCGCCGCAATAATGCAGCCAAAAGCAATAAAGCTGGCAAACGCCTCGGTAATGCCGGTCACCACGGGCTTCAAGGTTGTGCGCCGTGTAACCACCGGCAACGCAACGGCGCGGGCCAACAGCAGCACAGTCATCGCAATCAGATACGGACTGCGTCCAGACGGCACGGCGGCTAGCAGCAATAGCGCCACATGCCATACCCACGAAGCCGCCACGTATGAACACTTCCCGCGTTCCCGGATCATGGTTTTGACCACCAAAACCGACCCATACTGCGTCAGCGCAAACAGCACGGTGGCAATCAGCCCGCTCACGGGCAATGAACCCGCGGGCCACCAGGCGTGAAGGTCGAATATCTGGCTCAAATCTGGCATATTCCGAATCGCGGTGCGTGCGGCGGTGACATCAGCGGCTGCGCACGAGGCATGTGCTGCGTTGATGGGCATAACACATGCCGTCTCAACAGTGCTGCCAAACGACGCGATCACCGTGGCCATGGCCGACGCGGCAATCACCGACACGGCATTGCCCCACAGCGAGCGCTCCTTCCTCAGCCACGAGGACAGCATCGACAGCGCAACCAGCACTATATATAAGGGAGCCCAACGCAGTATGCCGGTATGCGTAATCAGGAATGGCAAGCCGATGACGATGAGCGCTACGGCATAAGTGAGCATCGGCGGCAGATAACGGCGTGAAAAGTGTGCTTTGAACCAGTGCGCGGCGCTGAACTGCACGCAATAGCACACGGCCCACGTCGCCAATAGCCAAAGCGTATCAAGATTAGGCCCGCCGATAAAGAAGCCAGCCACAGCGGGCAGCATAACCATTACCCATGCGCCAGGTTGGTTGTCGAACCAATCGCGTTTAAGAGTCTTGCGGCGGGAAGTCATATCTGTCATGATATCGCAGCGAATGGTTCTCAATAAGAAAGATGTGAGACCTGCATTGCGACAATCGAACAGACGCCGAGCGGCTATGCCGCGAGGTAATACGAACGGCATGAGCGCGACACGCGCGAACTCCACTGTCCCACCTCAATGCTTGAATAAACAAGTTGCCTGATTTGGGCTCGCAAATTGGAATTAAAAAAGCGAGCGCGGGCCGGGAGCCACTTCAAGTGAAGTGACAGCCGGAAACCGCGCACTGATGTCGGATGACCGCCAGAGGACGTATGTCCAAGGGAGGCCATGCGCGCCGGTGCCCTGAAGAAGCAGGTTGGTAAACAGTACAACGAACATCGCTAGAAAGGGCGGACGGCAATGGCGGGACAGAAAATCCGCATCAGGCTTAAGTCCTATGACCATGAGGTCATCGACCAATCGGCGAAGAAGATCGTCGAAACGGTGACGAACGCGGGCGCAACTGTTGTTGGCCCCGTTCCGCTGCCGACCGAGAAGAACGTCTTCTGTGTTATCCGTTCTCCTCACAAGTACAAGGATTCTCGCGAGCACTTCGAGATGCGCACTCACAAGCGCCTCATCGACATCGTGGACCCGACCCCCAAGGCCGTGGACTCCCTGATGCACATCGATTTGCCTGCGGATGTCAACATCGAAATCAAGCTGTAAGGGAGGAGGAAGCATTATGTCTAATCGCAAGGCTCTGCTGGGCAAGAAGCTCGGCATGTCCCAGGTGTGGGACGAGAACGGCTTCTTCGTGCCCGTTACTCTTGTCGACGTGTCCACCAATGTGGTGACTGCCGTGAAGACCGAGGAATCCGACGGCTACAAGGCTGTCCAGCTCGGCTACGGCGCCATCGACCCGACCAAGGTGACCAAGCCGCTGGCTGGCCACTTTGCCAAGGCTGGTGTCACCCCGCGTCGCCACCTCGTTGAGGTGCGCACCGACGACGTCGATCAGTTCGAGGCTGGCCAGGAACTGGCCGCCGACCTGTTCGAAGAAGGCACTGAGGTCGACGTGACCGGCACTACCAAGGGTAAGGGCTTCGCCGGCACCATCAAGCGTTGGGGCTTCAAGTCCTACCGCCGTACTCACGGCTCTCATAAGAACGAGCGCCGTCCTGGCTCTGTGGGCGCATGCGCCACTCCGAGCCGTATTCTCAAGGGCAAGCGTATGGCCGGCCGCATGGGTCATGTGACCGCCACTACCCAGAACCTGACCGTCGTCTCCGCTGATGTCGAGAACGGCATCATCGCCATCAAGGGCGCCATTCCTGGCCCCAAGGGCGGCATCGTTCTCGTCCGTTCGGCTGTGAAGGGAGCCTGATAAACCATGGCAAACGTTACTCTGAACGTCACTGACGCCAAGGGCCAGGCCGCCGGTACCGTCGAGGCTCCGGTTGAACTCTTCGGTGTTTCCGCTGAAGACGTCAAGGCTCACATCCCGCTGATTCACCAGGTTGTTACCGCTCAGCTCGCTGCTGCCCGTCAGGGCACCCACGCCACCAAGACTCGTGGCATGGTTTCCGGCGGCGGCAAGAAGCCGTGGAAGCAGAAGGGCACCGGTCGTGCTCGTCAGGGCTCCATCCGCGCTCCGCAGTGGTACCACGGTGGTGTCGTGTTCGGCCCGCAGCCGCGCGACTACTCCCAGCGCACCCCCAAGAAGATGAAGGCCGCAGCTCTGCGCTATGCCCTGTCTGATCGCGCCAACGCCGGCCGCATCGCCGTCGTGGACTTCGGTATCACCGAGCCGTCCACCAAGGCTGCTGTCGCCGCCCTGAGCCCGATCACCGAGGACAAGTTCACCACGGTCGTCTTCACTCGTGACAACATCAACGAGTGGCTCTCCGTGCGCAACATCCCGACCGTTCACCCGATTTTTGTCGATCAGCTCAACACGTACGACGTGATCACCGCTCAGTACGTGGTCTTCACCAAGGAAGCTTTCGAAGCTTTCGTGGCTGCCAAGACCGAGCCGAAGGAGGCCTGATTTAGATGGTCGCTATTCACAAGCCCGCGCACGACGTGATTTTGAAGCCCGTCGTCTCTGAGAAGAGCTACGCCCTTTCCGACCGTGGCCAGTACACCTTCGTGGTGGCCAAGGACGCGAACAAGGTGCAGATCAAGCAGGCAATTGAAGAGATCTTCAAGGTCAAGGTGACGAACGTCAACACCCTCAACCGCGCTGGCAAGAAGCAGCGCACCCGCACCGGTTTCGGCCAGCGTGCTTCCCAGAAGCGCGCGATCGTGACCGTCGCCGAGGGCCAGACGATCGACATCTTTGGCAACTGAAGGCTAGCCGAGAAAAGTTAAAGGAAGAACTATATTATGGCTATCCGCGTTTACAAGCCGACGTCCGCAGGTCGCCGCAACGCGTCCGTCTCGGATTTCTCCGATCTGACGCGCTCCACGCCTGAGAAGTCGCTGGTTCGCAAGAACTCCAAGACCGGCGGTCGTAACTCTTACGGCCGTATCACCTCCCGTCACCGCGGTGGTGGTCACAAGCGCCAGTACCGTCTCATCGACTTCAAGCGTTGGGACAAGGACGGCGTGCCCGCCAAGGTTGCCGAGATCGAATACGATCCGAACCGTTCCGCCCGTATCGCCCTCCTGCACTTCGCAGATGGCGAGAAGCGCTACATCATCGCGCCGAAGGGTGTTAAGCAGGGCGACGTCATCGAGACTGGTGCTCAGGCTGATATCAAGCCGGGCAATAACCTGCCGCTGAAGAACATCCCGACCGGTACCGTGGTTCACGCGATTGAGCTCCGCCCACTGGGTGGCGCCAAGATTGCTCGCTCCGCTGGTGCTGCCGTTCAGCTCGTCGCCAAGGATGGCGCTTACGCCCAGCTGCGTATGCCGTCCGGCGAAATCCGTAACGTCGACGCCCGCTGCCGCGCCACCGTTGGTGAGGTCGGCAACGAAGACCACGCCAACGTGCAGCTCGGCAAGGCCGGTCGCGCCCGTTGGATCGGCAAGCGTCCGGTCACCCGTGGTGAGTCCATGAACCCGGTCGACCACCCGCACGGCGGTCGTACCCGCGGTGGTAAGCCGCCGGTTTCTCCGTGGGGCAAGGGCGAAGTTCGTACTCGTCGTCCGAAGAAGGCTTCGAACAAGATGATTGTTCGTCGTCGTCCGTCCGGCAAGAACCGCAAGTAAGGGAGTATCGAGAAGATGACTCGTAGCATCAAGAAGGGCCCCTTCGTCGACGCCCACTTGCAGAAGAAAGTCGACGAGCAGAACGAGAAGGGCACCAAGAACGTCATCAAGACGTGGTCCCGTCGTTCGATGATCACCCCTGATTTCATCGGACACACCTTCGCCGTTCATGATGGTCGCAAGCATGTCCCGGTGTTCGTCACCGAGGCCATGGTTGGTCACAAGCTGGGTGAGTTCGCCCCCACGAAGACCTTCAAGGGTCACGTGAAGGACGACAAGAAAGCCCGCCGCTAAGGATAAGGAATAGAACATGGAAGCTAAAGCAATCGCTCGTCACGTCCGTGTGACGCCGCGCAAGGCTCGCCGCATGGTCGACCTCATCCGCGGCAAGAAGGCCACCGACGCCGTCACCATTTTGAAGTTCGCCCCTCAGGCTGCGGCCCTTCCGGTCCGCAAGACCCTGGAGAGCGCCATTGCCAACGCCCGCGTGAAGGCCGACAAGGCCGGCGATCCGTTCCGCGAGAACGACCTGTTCATCAAGGAGACCTTCGTTGACGAAGGTGTGACCCTTAAGCGCTTCCGCGCTCGTGCCCAGGGCCGCGCCGCTCGTATCAACAAGCGCACCTCCCACATCACGGTCGTTGTTGCTACCAAGGAAGGAGCCCGCTAAAGATGGGTCAGAAGATCAATCCGTTTGGCTACCGCCTGGGCATCACCGAGAATCACCGTTCCAAGTGGTTCTCTGACTCCAACAAGGCCGGCGAACGCTACCGCGACTTCGTTCTCGAGGACGATCAGATCCGTAAGGAAATGAGCAAGGATCTCGAGCGCGCAGGCGTGTCCCGCATCGTCATCGAGCGCACCCGTGACCGTGTCCGCGTGGACATTCACACCGCCCGTCCGGGCATTGTGATCGGTCGTCGTGGCGCCGAGGCTGAGCGCGTTCGCGCCAAGCTGGAGAAGTTGACCGGCAAGCAGGTTCAGCTCAACATCTTCGAAGTCAAGAACGCCGCGCTGGACGCCCAGCTCGTCGCTC
>OAWF01000771.1_pt1 | contig 12820 bp, 10 predicted proteins | sample 1495411 | NCBI WGS metagenome assembly OAWF01 (sample SAMEA2580150, study PRJEB22360) | human gut metagenome | biome: human gut; feature: human-associated habitat; material: faeces | place: Denmark | collected 2008/2010 | reverse complement strand
TGTGTATGAGGAAGTACAAATGAGAAACAAGTCGGATTTCCAGAAGCATTTTTCTCCTCCACAGTAGCACTCGTATAATTTCCGTTGGCATCAGCCACTTTTAATTCCTGAAGGCTCGCTTCAATGTTTCCATATGTCATGGATTTTGTGTAAATATACATTGTCTTCACGCCATTTTTCACAACAATTCTTGCGGTGCTGTTCAAAGACTGCGCCGCCATAGACGCCTGATCTTTTGTCGCATGCCACAGCCATACAGGAACTTCATAAATACCATCTTTCAAATTGTCTTTGTCCAGCGTTGTGCTTCCTGCATTTTGACTCGTGTTATTGCTTGTGTTATCGTTTGTATTATTATTCGTGTTATTGTTTGTGTTGTTATTGTTATTACCACTGTTGTTGTTTGTGTTGTTATTGTCTGAGGTTGTCTTTTCTTTCAAGCCTTTGACTGCCACCTCAATGTCCGCTGCCATCTGATCTACTTTATTCTGCTCATTTTGTTTCAGACCGCGCACAACTGTCTGCAATGCATTTTGAAGCGCCTTCACAGTTCCGTCTGTATATTTTGTCAAGTCTTTCGGAACTGACGCAATCGCTGCATCCACTTTGCTGTAATCCGCTTCCGGAAGATCGCTTACCAACTGCAATTTCCCTTTTAAATCTTTTAAAGAAGCAATCATCTCATTGACTTCTGCTGCCGATACTCCGCCATTTGCAAGCAATCCTTCTGCTTCCTTCATTTTCGCCTCAAACGCGCTCCATGAATCTTCTGTATAATCTTCTTTCACGAGATCTTCATAAGATTTCAAGAGATCACTCAGCGCACTTGTATCCACCTGTGCATTCGCAAAATCCAATGTCAGTGTCACAACCGTCGGATATGGATTCCCACCACCCATCAAATTGTTCATAAAATCTACTGTAATCTTCAATTCACACACACCATCGTCAGAAGGTGTAATCGGAAATTGCATTTTTTCCGGCACTTCGATGTTTGCAATTGCTGCCGGATTTCCGAATGTTGTAGAAGACTGCTCTGTCTTGTAAGAGAGATATTCGGCACCCTCTACAGTCAAAACATTCGCATGATATTCTCCCATCATGTTGATTACCATGTGATTGTTTTCAACAGTTGCTGTCATATTTCCTTCCCCGTCTACAGTCACCTTGGCACTCTCTCCAAACGCTTTGTTGAACGCCTCATTTACCGCAGCAATCGGCGCTTTGCTCTTGAGCGATGTAATCGGCACCACATAATCTCCTGCCTCTAGTTTTTCAGCAGCTTTTACCGTATTTACTTGTGTCAAACTAAATGTACACACCGCAGCCATCGCAAGCGCGGCCATTCTTCTCACCATTGATTTCATGGTCTTATGCTTCATTTTTCATATCCTCCTTTTTATCGCGTTGCATTTAACTATCATTCGTTAGTTCAAACTAACCAACAGGCATTAAAAAAAGCAACTTAAATTGCTGAACTGACTATATCACACTTCTTTTCGAAAGAAAAATCTTTTTTTGTTGCACTGCGCAACAAATTGTGTTCTTCTTCCTTTTTTTTACTTTAAATCATAATTTCTTTTTTTGTTGCAATTTGCAACTTTTTACGCAATATATACGGCAAACAAAAGCTCTTTCGCATCGTCTCCATCAAAAATCTGAATCCAGATTCTTCCTGAAAGCATCCTTCCTTTTTCTCCTGCAATGCTCTGAAACCGGATTTTGTCTGCCCGAAAAGCCAGCAATTTCCCCTGTCTTTCCATCTCACACCATGCTTGTCCATCCCAATATGCAAACTCATATTCCCGATACTCCTCCAGCATCCGCAGATACAATTTTCCATTTTTATTCTGTATATTTAAAATACAAGGATTTTCAAACCGCTCATTCCACACTGAGACTTCATGCTCCCGATGCAGCTCCTTCTGAAAAATGGTAAACGGAATCGGATAATTTCCATCCGGATATCGTCTGCTGAGCCTCTCTCCGTCAAATTCCATTCCTTCCCGAAATCCGTATTTTACCCGCTTTGCAATTTCTTCTTTTTTCAGAGCTTCCAACGTCTCCTCTTTGCAGTAGGACGCAATCGTCACAGCATCTTCCCTCGCCACCTCCTGCGAAACCCCGGTACTCAGCAGATGACCGATAACAAGTTCTACTTTCTGACTGTACGCTTCCGCCGCCATCTTTCCCTTTTTCGTAATCGGTTTTCTCCGATTACTTTTATCAATTAAACCTTCCTTTTCCAAAACAGTCAGCACACGGCTGACTGCATACTTTTCCTCTCCAAGCGTCACCGCAAGGTTCGTCACGTTCCACTGTTCTTTTTGATTTTGAAAACAGATCAAAGTTTTTACTTTTAATATGTTCATGCAATTATTCCCCTACCAATGTTGTATCACGAACTGTCTCTATTTTCGTAAAGAAGTAGACATATTTAAAAATAATAAGGAACACAATAAATATTCTTCCATAAAGATTGCTCATCGCAATCATTGCTAAAATCAGCATTGCTGATGCCGGAAGCAGAATACAAAATTTTGTTTTCAAAGTCATGGCACGATTTTTTACAAAACTGTCTAAATGCTTCTGATACAGTTTTGTTCCGGTAAACCACTTGTGAAATCGTTGAGAACCTTTTGCCAGACAAAAAGATGCCAATAAAAGAAATGGGGTTGTCGGAAGTACCGGAAGTGCCACTCCGATCATTCCAATCCCCATTGCTAAAAAACCGATTACAAGCCAAAGAATTTTGATTGGATTCTTTTTCATGATAAATTCCTTTCTCTACACAGTTTCTATTTTCTACCAATAATTAGTTTTAGCTAACCGTTTAGAGAATAACAAATTTCCACTTATTTGTCAATCCAATATTCCATCCTGTTTTTCTTCTGTCCATTCCAAAAATGTTCCCGAATTAGCATCTATTTCAAAATCATATTCCATTCCTTCATAGCTCAATTCTCCTTCATATTTATAAACGCCGTCATCATACTCCTGCCCAATTCGAAGATTGCTGTCCGTCGCCCCTTGTACACGGTCAAGCACCAACTGCTTTGCCTGCTCTATGCTGATCTCTGTTGTCTTTTCTGAACCTGTCTGTGTATCATCCTGCGCTGCAGCGGACTGTGTATTTTGAACATTGTTATTTTGTTCAATCTCTTTGTCCAGAATTTTTCCATTTGAGGCTGCAATCTCATAATTATACTGATAATCCGCCTCCACAAAACCGATTTCATATACAAGTCTTCCATCGTCCCTGTCTTTTAACACATGTACCCGTTCTACATCACTCTCCGAAATTCCCGCATCCTCATATGCAATTTTCTTGGCCTCACCTGCTCCGATATCTTTTTGATTCCATACTGCATATGCCGATATTCCTCCAATCAACAAAACTGCCGCCGTTCCTCCTGCAATCATTCCAATATATCTTTTCTTCATAAGTCATGTCTCCTTTCTTTTTCCATCTTGCTTCGATATGGTTAGTATACCCACAAAAGATTAAAGAAAGATTAAAATTTCTGCAATTCATTCAAAAATATTTATATTTTTCACCTTTCAGGGAACACATACGTAAATGTCGTTCCCTCTCCAGGCACACTTTCCACCTGTATGTTTCCGCCATGTACTTCCACGATCCACTTCACCATAGCAAGACCAAGTCCTGAATGGTTCCCGCCTGTGCGCGCTGCATCCACGCGGTAAAACCGCTCCCAAATGTGTGAGAGATGCTCCTTTGCAATCCCGATTCCATCATCTTTCACGGTTCCACACAAGCCTTCTGCGCCTCGTGTCAGCGTCACTTCGATAGTCCCTCCCTCTTTTCCATATGCCGTCGCATTGGAGAGCAAATTGTCCATCATTCGGATATAAAGTGTCTCATCCAGCTTTGCATATAATTCCGGTTCGATCTTCGTCTGAATCGTGATATCACGTTCTGTTGCGAGTATCTGTTGTTCCTCCACGATCATCTCCACAAGTTCGCTTACATTCACTTCTTCCAAATGAAGTTTTAGCCTTCCCTGATCTGCTCTTGAAAGCATCAGCAGATGTGAGATCAGCTCTGCGATTGTCCGCGCCTTTTTCTGTATGACCATAATCTGTTCCCGCTGTTTTTCGTTAAAGCTTTCTTCTTCCAGACACGACTCACACTGTGCCAAAATAACGCCGACAGGTGTTCGCAGCTCATGTGACACATCAGATGTAAATTGTTTTTCCCTTTGGAATACCTTCTCCAGTTCCTCCAACATCTCATCAAATGTCTGTGCCAAATATGCAATCTCATCCCGATTCTTTCTTCCATCTTCTTTATATAATCCAACTTGTCTTGACAAATCTGCATCGTGACGGATTTCCTGCACAGTCTCTGTGATCGTTTTCACCGGAAGCAACGTTCGTCTCGTCATCCGGTATACTAAAATTCCGACCATCAGAGCCGTCAATGGAAGCAGAATCACCGCAATCCGAATTGTGATAAGAAAGCTTTCCTCCGCATCGGTAACTGACGTAAGTCCTCGAATATAGACAGTGTTTTCTTTCATTTGAAGCTTGAGATCATAGACATACCACTCGCGCTTCCCATCTTTGACTTTTTGCACCTCTCCATTTGAGAAATCAATCTGCTCCGTAAATCCTGATGGTCGCTTTCCATATAAAAAATACGCATCTTCATCGTATAATGCCAAATACACATTATCCTCTATCTGATAAAAATCCGAATCCACTTCCAATTGTCCATCTTCCCACTCGACTTCATCCATACTCTCCTGAACCCGGTTCTTCAGTTTCATCTGTGTAGATGCCAGCACCTCCCGGTTACTGATTGAAAACAAAACCGCAAAGATGAATCCAATGACAAAAACCATACAAGCGGTATACAAAAGTGTTAATTTTACTTTTAATGATACTTTTTTCATCCATTCACCCTCAGCACATATCCTGCTCCCCGCACGGTATGGATCAGTTTTGGTTCAAATCCTTCGTCAATCTTCTTTCGCAGATACCGGATATATACATCCACCACGTTAGAGCTGCCCATATAATCATAATTCCAAAGATGCTGCTCCAATTTTTCTCTGGAAAGCACGATTCCTTCATTCTGTACCATATATCTAAGCAATGCAAATTCCTTACTGGAAAGTGCAATCTCTTTTCCGTTTCGCAGTACCTGATGCGTATCCACATGCACTTCCAGACCACCGACTTCATAGCAGGTCTTCTGCACAGCGGCGGTTTTTCGCACAAGCACACGGACTCTTGCCAATAATTCTTCAAACGCAAATGGTTTCACAAGGTAATCATTCGCCCCTGCATCTAACCCTTTTACCCGATCTTCCACACTGTCTTTCGCCGTCAAAAGCAAAACCGGTGTATTTTCATTTTTGTTTCGCATCTTTCTTAGGACTGACAGTCCGTCTAACTTTGGCATCATAATATCCAAAATTACTGCATCATAAGGTGCTGCTGCAAGATAGTCAAGCGCCTCCTCTCCGTCAAAGCACGAATCTACACTGTAGTGCTCTTTTTTCAGACGTTCTGTAATAATTTGATTCAGATCTCTCTCATCTTCCGCGATTAAAATGCGCATAAAATCCACCTTCCCTTCTTCACATCTTACTCAGATATCCCAGAGTATACTCTCTCGATATGCATCGCAAGATATCCTACTTCCATCTTCTCCAGTCGAATCGCGCATTCTTTTTCAATATCCTGACAGACTAACCTGCCTAAGCGAAATGCTTCCGGATGATTCTGTTGCATATAATCGTTCAGATCCAGTTTGATGCTTTCTTTCTTGATTGCCCGTATGATCATGTATTTTACATGATTCATCAGCCTGTTATAAGAAAGTGATCTCACGTCAATCTGCTTTCCGGTCTCCTGCTCCAATATTTTGACACATTCCCGAACTGCTCTTGCCATCTGCATTGCCATCGACACATTCTCATCTTCAATCGCCGAATGGATATGGAGCGCTACGTAACCGATCTCATGACCATCAATCTCCACAGAAAGCCGTTCCTTGAGAATCTCTTTTAACTTGGAGGCAACCTGATATTCGCTGCCAAACAGCGCTCGGATATCTTCTGTCAATGGATTGCTGATCTGCTCTCCATGTCTGATTCGCTCTACCGCAAAAGAAATATGATCTGCCAGCGGGAACAAAATTCTTCTGTCGATACGTCCAAATTTTTCTTCTGCTTCTACAAGAATCGCATTGGCAATTTCCAAATACTCTGGAGCGATACTTTTTGCCAGCTCTTTCGCGCTGCCACGTTCTGTATCCTCTCTCAGAGAATACCTCGCACATCCGTCTGGCGCTTCGAACCTCTCACTGATTTTCTTTCCAAAGCCAATCCCTTTTCCCAACAGTACATATTCTATATTTTCTTCCATATTAATCGCTATCACACCGTTATTATTTAAGACTTTGCTCACTCTGTACATGATATTCCCCCAGATTTTTTCTTCTGATACTAGGGTAACAAAATCCACGAAAAAAGTAAAGCGGACCTTTCCGGTCCGCTTGAAACTTTTTATTTTCGTTACTGTTCACTATTTTTCGTAACAATCCACTGCAAACAATGGCTCTCCTGCTTTCACCTCACCCTCGGCAAGCAATCTCACTTTCTGGTTTTCTTTCAGATCTGTGCAAAGAACCGGCGAGCAAAGAGACGGTGCATGCTCTGTCAGATATGAGACATCTATTTTCATCAACAGATCTCCTTTTTTCACACTCTGACCATTTTCAACAAACACTTCAAATCCCTGTCCATTCAGTGCAACCGTATCGATTCCGATATGCAAAAGCATCTCAAGACCTGAGTCCGTCTGGAATCCAAGCGCATGTTTTGTTTCAAATACAAATGCAACCACACCATCTTCCGGCGCCACGATTTCTGCCTCTGTCGGGGTCACTCCTGCACCGTCTCCCATCATCTTTCCTGCAAATCCTTCGTCCGGTATCTCTGCCACTTCCACCGCTTTCCCGGTAATCGGACTTGATATGATGATTGTCTCTGTCACTTTTCCTTCGTCTTTGACTGTTTTCTCTGTCACAGCGTTCTCCTCGGAAGAAGGTCTCTCAATCACCTCTTCTGTCTCTTCCAAGCTATCATCCGCTGTTTCCAGATAATCTTCCAGATTCGCCTTGATCACAGTCACCTGTGGTCCATAAATGATCTGCACTCCCTGACCTTTTTTTACGATTCCTCTGGAGCCACTCTGTTTTAAAATATCCTCATTTACTTTTCCTGCATCTTCGACTGTAATACGAAGTCTTGTCGCACAGCAATCCACATCACTGATATTAGCCTTTCCACCAAGTCCCTTTGTGATAAGTGCACTCACCGGATCTATATGTGCCTCATTTGATGTCGTCTGATTCCCTTCTTTTCTTGCATTTACATCTGCTTTTGTGTACAGTTTTGTCTCTGCATCGTCATCTTCACGTCCCGGTGTCTTAAAGTTGAACTTCTTGATCATAAACGTGAAAATCGCATAGTATAAAATAAAGTAAATAATTCCAACCGGAATGACTCTCATCCAGCTTGTCTTTTCATTTCCCTGTAAAATTCCAAACAGGAAGAAATCAAGGAATCCTCCTGAAAATGTAAGTCCTACCGCGATATTCAGCATATGCGCCACCATATACGCAGAACCTGCCAGGATGACCTGAACAACGAACAACGCCGGCGCCACGAATAAGAATGAAAATTCCAACGGCTCTGTGATACCCGTCAGCATACATGCCAATGCTGCTGAGAGCAGTAATCCGCCTGCTGCTTTTCTTTTTTCCGGTTTTGCACAGCGGTACATCGCAAGCGCAGCGCCCGGAAGTCCAAAGATCATAAATATAAATTCACCTGAGAAATATCTGGTTGCATCTGCACTGAAGTGTGCGATATTCGCCGAATCCGCCAATTGGGCAAAGAAGATATTCTGCCCTCCACTTCCATACTTCCGCCGACACCTGTCTGCCAAAACGGCATATAAAACACATGATGCAGTCCAAACGGAATCAAGGCACGCTTAATAACACCAAAAATCAAAGTTCCCGCATATCCGCTTCCTGTAACCAGTCCTCCAAGCGCATAGATGCCATTCTGAACCGGCGGCCACACAAAATACATACCAATTCCAACAAACATATATACAATTGTAGAGATAATCGGAACAAATCTGGAACCTCCAAAAAACGACAATGCATTCGGAAGTGCGATTTTGTGGAAACGGTTATGGAGCGCCGCAACACCAAGTCCGACAATGATCCCCCCAAATACACCCATCTGAAGAGACTGTATTCCACATACAGATGCGATTGTTCCTTCCAGCACATCTTTGGCAATCTGCCCATCCGCTGTAATTTCCCCTGTTACTACCAGCATCCCATTGATTGCCACATTCATAACAAAATATGCAATTAATGCAGATAATGCCGCAACCTCTTTTTCTTTTTTTGCCATTCCAATTGCAACACCAACCGCAAAAATCAATGGCAGATTATCAAACACCGCACTTCCGACCTTATTCATGATCGTAAGCAGTGCATGGAGCACTGTCCCGTCTCCTAATATTTTCTGAAGTCCGTATGTGGCAATTGTTGTCTCATTTGTAAACGAACTTCCGATTCCAAGCAGCAGACCCGCCACCGGAAGAATTGCAATCGGAAGCATAAAAGATCTTCCGATTCTCTGTAAAATACCAAAAATCTTGTCTTTCACCTTTCTTTTCCCCTTTCTTGTTGACTCGTTTGGCTCTTATGAAGATACTTTGGAGTTTTACATGTATTTATGCAACAAAAAAGCATTAACCTACAAAAACATCCAAAATAACGTTCATGTAAGGTTAATGCCTGCCGTACAGTTACACACCCAATATGCCTACATTATAAGTTCTTCATCGGGAAATGTCAATTTATTTTTTCTCACTGTTCCCTCCCTGCCCTATAAAAGTTAGCTCGCTTTCTAAAAATTTAATATTTCAAATCTAACACAAAAGGTATATTTCGATTTATACTAGCATACAGGAGGGATTTTATTATGGAAAAGAAACACTTATTTTCACTCAGAAGTTTACCAATCGGAAAGATTTTACTTCTCTTTTTGCTAATTTATATTGCGCTGCTTGCCATTCCATATATTCAACACAAGAATGTCTCTGTATCTTATCAGAAAAAGTTCGCAAAACAGTCATTTTACAGTGATACTGCCGGTACGGAACGGGTTGCATATATCAATGACAACACAGATGCCTTATTGTACCGATTACATATGCTTGACGAGGCAAAAGACGAAATCATCCTCTCTACTTTTGATTTTAATGCGGACAAATCAGGGCAGGATATGATGGCATCTCTGCTGCACGCTGCTGACCGTGGCGTCTCGGTTCGCATTCTCGTTGACGGAATCAGCGGATTTTTAGATGTAAAACGAAATCCCTGGTTTCAGGCACTTGCCTCACACGAAAACGTATCCATTCGCATTTACAATCCTATAAATCTTTTAAAACCTTGGAACTTACAGGCAAGGATGCATGACAAATACGTCATTGTCGACCAGAAAATGTATCTGCTCGGCGGAAGAAATACGACAAATTTGTTTCTCGGCGACTACTCCAGGTCCAAAAATATTGATCGTGAATTATTTGTCTATGAGACGGCAGAAAACGACTCTTCCTCCATCCGCCAGCTCACTGACTATTTTGAATCTGTCTGGGCTCTTTCTGACAGCAAAGAATATACGTACAAAAAAATGACCAAAAAGATTCAAAGCTGCAACGCAAAACTAGAAAATCGATACTCTTCTCTAAAAGAAAAATATCCGGACGCTTACAGTACATGGGACTATGAAGCACTCACACTGCAGACAAATAAAGTATCTTTGCTCTCCAATCCAATCAAGTCCGAGAACAAAGAGCCGTGGATGTGGTATTCTCTTCATCAGCTCATGATGCAAGGCGAACAGGCGCGTATCTACACTCCTTATATTATTTGCGGAAAAGAAATGTATCAGGATCTGACAGAACTTCACGAAAAGAACATTCCGGTGGAGATCATCACAAATGATGTGGCAAGCGGCGCAAATCCTTGGGGATGCACAGATTATCTGAACCAGAAAAAAAACATCTGGGAAACCGGCGCCCGCGTCTATGAATTTATGGGAGCTCATTCCTGTCACACAAAAGCTGTTTTGATTGATGACCGCATGAGCATTGTCGGCTCTTATAATATGGATATGCGAAGCACCTATCAGGATACCGAACTGATGCTTGCAGTGGACTGCCCGGAGTTAAATTCCATCATCCAAGCTGAAATGGAACACGACAAAACATACAGCAAAACAATGGGAAATGACGGAGAATATGATTACGGTGAAAACTATCACTCCAAAGATTTGAGTTTTGGAAAAAAGATCTTCTATGCCATACTGCGTGTGATAACCATTCCACTTCGAAGATTCTTGTAACACACAATGGTTTGTTTTGTTAATGTTGTATAATTTTATTTGTTAAAACATAGACAAATACCTCCTGTTTTTGTCTATATTACCGTTTTTTTACAAGTAGTCTCTATATACTTGACCATTTTTATCCAGTATTATATAGTAAATACAACCCGAACAGGATTGGGCGAAATGACTCAGGAGGTATGTATTTTATGCTGTTTACAAAAGAATGTGATTATGCGATCCGAATTATGAGAGCGCTCTCAGACGGAGAACTTGTCAGTGTCTCCAATATCTGTGCAGCAGAGCAGCTTCCTTCTGCAATGACATACAAAATTACCAGAAAACTGGAAAAACAGGGCCTTTTAAAAAGTTGCCGCGGCACAAATGGCGGATATTGTCTGAACCGGACATTATCTGAGATTTCTCTCTATGACATCTGTGCCGCCGTAGACCCTGACATTCTGCTTTTAGAGTGTATGAAAGACGGCTATCACTGTTCTATGAACAATCAGCAAAAACCATGTCTGGTACATCGGGAATTCTGCCGCCTGCAATCCATGCTTTTGCAGGAGATGCGTCAGAAATCTTTATCTGAATTATTTTTCGGATAATTTGTATACTCGAAAAATGTGCCAGGCATATTTTTCAGGCCTAATCTTTACTATTTTAGTCAAGTTTAAAAGGAGGATTTTATCATGAATCAATGTTATGGATGTACAACTTGCAAAAGCGCCGATAAACCTTTAGAAGGATTTATCCGTTCGCTCCCAGTGGAAACTTCTCATCACCGCGTGGAGGGTCAGAGTACCAAATGCGGCTTTGGTCTTCAAGGTGTCTGTTGCCGTCTCTGCTCTAACGGGCCTTGCCGTATCACTCCGGAGGCTCCAAGAGGTATCTGCGGCGCCAACGCAGACACGATCGTCACACGAAACTTTTTAAGAGCAGTCGCTTCCGGCAGCGGATGTTATATACATATTGTTGAAAATACCGCATTGAATTTGAAAAAAACAGCTCAGATCCGCGGTGAATTAAAAGGATTGGAATCTTTGGACCATCTTGCTGAATTATTCGGTATCACAGATGAGGATGTCTATGTGAAAGCTGAGAAAGTCGCCGACGCCGTTCTTTCTGATTTATATAAGCCTGAATATGTATCCGCTGAATTGATTGAAAAAATCGCATATGCTCCGCGCATCAAGCGCTGGAAAGAACTCGGTATCATGCCGGGCGGTGCAAAGGCAGAAGTTTTCAAGGGTGTGGTTAAATGTTCCACAAACTTAAACTCCGACCCTGTCGATATGCTCACCGACTGTCTAAAACTTGGAATTTCGACAGGCGTATACGGACTGACACTGACCAACCTTCTCAATGACGTACTTCTTGGTCAGCCAGAACTTCGTCTTGCCCCGGTCGGACTTCGTGTCATTGATCCGGATTACATCAATATCATGATCACCGGACATCAACATACGATTTTTGTCGATCTGCAGGAAAAACTCATCTCCGAAGAGGCAAAAAAGAAAGCTTTGGCAGCCGGCGCAAAAGGGTTCAAGTTGGTTGGATGTACCTGTGTGGGACAGGATCTACAACTCCGTGGCGCTCATTATACAGAAGTATTCGACGGACATGCCGGCAATAACTACACAAGCGAAGCAATTCTCGCAACCGGAGCAATTGATGCAGTTTTGTCCGAATTCAACTGTACACTTCCGGGTATCGAACCAATCTGTGACGAGCTGAAGATCAAACAGATTTGTCTGGATGATGTGGCGAAAAAAGCAAATGCAGAACTGATGCCATTTGAATTTGAACACCGAGCAGAACAAAGCGATCTCATCATCGATAAAATTGTGGAAGCTTACAAAGAAAGACGCGGATGCGTTCCACTCAATCTGATGGAAGAGCATGGAAATGACCATACGTTAACCGGTGTAAGCGAAGGCTCCTTAAAATCCTTCCTCGGTGGGAAATGGACTCCTCTCATTGAGCTGCTCGCAGCAGGAGAGATCAAGGGAATTGCCGGTGTCGTAGGCTGCTCAAACTTAACAGCCGGCGGACACGATGTCTTAAGCGTGGAACTTACAAAAGAATTGATTTCGCGCGATATTCTTATTCTGACAGCCGGATGTTCTTCAGGAGGAATCGAAAACTGTGGCCTGATGACACCGGAGGCTGCCGAATTAGCCGGACCTCGCCTGCGTGCAGTCTGTCAGAAACTGAATATTCCGCCTGTTTTGAATTTTGGTCCTTGCCTTGCAATCGGACGTCTTGAAATTGTTGCGACAGAGATTGCCGCAGAACTTGGTGTTGACCTTCCTCAGCTCCCGCTCGTTCTGTCTGCCGCTCAATGGCTGGAAGAGCAGGCACTG
>OAWF01000759.1_pt1 | contig 13158 bp, 7 predicted proteins | sample 1495411 | NCBI WGS metagenome assembly OAWF01 (sample SAMEA2580150, study PRJEB22360) | human gut metagenome | biome: human gut; feature: human-associated habitat; material: faeces | place: Denmark | collected 2008/2010 | reverse complement strand
TGACCATGGAAGGCCGCTCAAACCTCAGGTGTTGCAACCACCACTAGAATCTGCCCCCAACCCAACCATCCCTCTCATCCTTCCCAACGTACATACAGCCGATTCCACCCCTCAAATCGACTGTATGTCCGTCAAAGGAAATGTCCGCCAACTCACGCTTCGTCTCTGAAACAACGGACATACAGCCGATCCACCCAACTAAATCGGCTGTATGTACGTCGGGAGGGGAAATGCACTCGTCGCATCAGAACCCGCGCACCGCCCACATCACCCACATCACCCACACCGAATTACAACGTTATAATGATGGTGCGCAACGATCAGCGTTCATCATTCGAAGCGAAGGAGCATCATGGACATCAAACCGTGGGAATACGCCGATTTTCCAGCCTTCAACGAGCCGGTCCCCGGAGCGACGCGCGTCCCCACCACCGGCGACGAGATCGGCGTGACATACCATCCCGACGTACCCTACGCAACCGCCGGAACCACGACCCTGCACCTGCAGATCCTCGTCCCGCAAACCCGCAACCAGACCGACGCCACCACCTACCCGTGCATGGTGCACGTGCAGGGATCCGCCTGGATGAAGCAGGACCGAACGGCACTCGTCCCCACGCTCAGCCGCATCGCGGAGCGCGGCTTCGTCGTCGCGATCGTGGAATACCGGCATTCGGGCATCGCATCGTTCCCCGCGCAGATCCAGGACGCGCGCAATGCCGTGCGGTTCATGCGCGCCAACGCCGCGCAATACCACGTCGACGCCGACAATCTGTTCCTCTCGGGCTGCTCGTCGGGCGGTCAGGTCGCGCTGCTCGCGGCGGTCGCGCACACCGCCGACCGTACCGACATGGACGACACGTCACTGTCGCTGGTGCCGAACGCCGCCGACGTGTCGGATGCGACGCGGGGCGTGATCGACTATTTCGGCGCGGTCAACGGTCAGATGGACGACGGCTTCCCCTCCACCGTCGACCATCATCTGGCCACCAGTCCGGAAGGCATGATGATGGGGCACGTCGACCTGCGCGATCGGCCGGATCTGCGCGCGGCGATGACCGTGGAATCCTATCTGACGCCGGAACTGGCGCTGCCGCCGGTGCTGATCTTCCACGGCACCAAGGATCGGCTGGGCAACGCCCGGCAGAGCGCGAGCCTGTATCGGCGACTGCGGGACGTCGGCAAGTCGGCCGAACTGTATCTGCTCGAAGGCGCCGATCATGGCGGCGCGGAATTCTGGACGGACGGCATGTGCCGCGTTGCCACGGACTTCATGCGCTCCAACTGCGCACGTTGACGCTCGACTGCCGTACGGCTGCGCGGACATTCCCGTACGAACGTACGACGACGAGACGGCGAGACGACCGGCGACGAGATGACGGCGGCAGTGCGGTGTCGTCGCCGCAACCGGTACCGCCGCCCCGACCGGCTCGGCTCAGAGCGTGCGGGTGGAGCTGCGCACGACCAGCGTGGACGACACCTTGCGGAAGATGGGATCCGTCGAGTCGCCTTCCAGCGGCGGCTGCCCGTCGATGCGGTTCTTCAGCGCGCGCACCGACAGCCGCGCCACGGCCTCGAGCCCCGGTGCGATCGACGTCAGCGCCGGCGACAGGTACTGCGAATCGTCCGAGTTGTCGAAGCCGATCACCGAAATGTCCTCGGGAATCCGCAGGTCGTGCATCTGGATCGAGTGCATCACGCCGGAGGCGAGCATGTCGTTGAGCGCCACCACGCCGTCCGGCCGTACGCCGGAGTCGAGCAGCGTGTTCATCGCCGCCACGCCGTCGTTGCGGTGCCACATGATCGACGGCATCACGAGCGCCGGGTCGAACGGCACGCCGGCCTCCTCCAGCGCCTCGCGGTATCCGCGGAATCGCAACGCGGCCGAGCCGACCTCCTCGCCCGGGTGCACGCCGACCACGGCGACGCGCTTGCATCCGGTCTGCAGCAGGTACGAGGTGGCGCGCTTGGCGCCTTCGACATTCTCGGTGGCGATGTGGTCGACCTTGTCGGTGAAGATGCGTTCGCCGATGAGCACCAGCGGGTAGTCCACCTCGACTTCGGCCGCATCGTCCGGACCGAGTTCGAGCGGGCTGTAGATCAGGCCGTCCACCATCGCGGTCTGCGAACCGTGCAGCGCGTCCAGCTCGCCTTCGCGCGAGTACAACGTTGGTTCCACGATCACACGCAGGCCGAGCTTTTTCGCCTCGGTGATGATCAACGATGAAAGCTGCGCGAAGTACGGCAGCTGCAGGTCTGGGATGGCGAGCGCGATGATGCCGGTGCTGCCGCGACGCAGGTTGCGCGCGGACACGTTGATGACATAGCCGAGCTCGTCGATGGCCTTGTGCACCTTCGCACGGGTGGCATCGGAGACGAATTCGTAGTCGTTGACCACGTTCGACACTGTTTTGATGGAGACGCCGGCCGCCTTGGCGACCTCGCGCATGGTGACGACGTGATCGCCGTCCTTCGCGGTTGTTTTCTTGACCATGGGTAATCCTCAGTATTCTGTTCTCGGTAAATAGCGGCTTGCGCCACGTACTGCACTGCACGTTGGCGGGGCCGGAGAGCCGAGCCCCACTACCGTTCGCCGCCGTATGGCGGCTTTACCGCACGGCGATTTCCATCGTTATCCCAGCATAAGCCGGATTGAGTTCCTCGTCGCGCTGCATGTCGAGGATCGGCATGCCCTCGCCCGACCAGTGGACGCGCCGTACCTGCGCGTCACGCCCGCCGTATCGCCCGTTGTCGTACTCCGCGTTGTGGAATACGTAGATCAGGTTGCCGCCCTCGTCGTGCGACCACATGCCGTGGCCGGTGCCCAGCTGCCATTCACCGTTGTACATGCCGGATTTCTGCAGCGGGTAGTCAAGTTTCGTCCACGTGGCCGGGTCGGTCAGGTCGGCGCGCACGCCGGCCGGCGCGGTGACCAGTCCGGTCGTGTAGTCGATGCCGACGAGCGATCCGGAGTAGATCAGGAAGATCTTTCCCTCGTGCACGAACGCGTTCGGCCCTTCGGCGATCATGTTGTCCCACGCGAATTCCGGCACGACGATCTGCGTCGGCTCGCCGGTCAGCCGCGTCGGCCGGTCCGGGTCGAACGGCGCGATCCATACGCTGCCAACCTGCTGCCACGCGTAGTACCAGCGGCCGGAGTCGACGATCACGGTCATGTCGAGCGAGATGCGCTGCACCGGGTTGAGGATCCGTTCGCCGGGGCCGAGGATCGGCTCGGGAACGGTCCAGTTGGCGGGGTCGCGCGGGTCGAGGTCACGGCCGTCGGCATCCTGCCTGAGCTGCATGATATGGCAGCGACCGGTCCACATGTCGGGTTTGCCGGCGCGGTCGTTCGCGGTGCCGTCCGGATCGGCGGCGGGGCCGTCGAAGCACGGCATGAACAGCACGGACAGCTTGCCGCCGATCACGTGCAGCTCGGGCGCCCAGAAGCAGCCGGTCATCGCGCGGCCTTCGCTGTTGCGGTCGCCGCGGGTGAGCAGGTCGATTTCGCGGTCGCGGCCGCCGGCGGCATCCGACAGGTCGGCGATGGACGTCGCCACGCGCAGCGGCATGTGCGTGCGGCCGCCGTTCGGATCGACGCAGTTGCCGTCGGTATCGTCGGTGGCAATGAACATGAAGAGTTGTTCACCGTTGTAATTCCACGCGAACACGGACGGATCGGCGCGTTCGACGGCGAACGGCACGGGATAGTCGGTCTGACGGATGCGACCGCGGACCGTACGGCGTTCGCCCGGCTTGAGCCTGCCAGCTGCGGCGTCGTCGGCGAGGGCGGCGAGCTGTGCGGCGTCCCAGTCGACGGCGCGCATGGCGGTGGATCCGTCGGAGTACTGCAGTTTGGCCGTGGTGCGGCCGAGCGAGCCGATGAGGTCACGGGCTTCGCCGTCGTACAGATCGGCCGAGACGGTCATGGACGGCACGGTGACGCCGGTGTTGTAAACGCGGCCGAAGCGTGCGATGAGCGTCGCGGCTTCCTGTTCGGTGATGTCGATTTCGTTGCCGGGGACGGCGTCCGCGATGCCGTAGTCGCGACGGACGGACGTTGCGTTGACATCGTTGGCATTGCTTGCGGCAATCGGTTCGGAGGTATCGTCCGGTTCGGCCGGCAGCGTGGTGCCGACCGCGGCGATGATGTCGGCGCATACCGCGCGCATCGCGTGGCCGTCGTCGTCATGCCACCGGATGACGTACCGACGTTCTGCATCGTTGTATATGACCGTGGGACGGTGTACGCCGGACGTGGGGCCAAGCAGCACCAGTCCGCGCTGATCGTACGACGTCAGGTCGCGGCTGGTCGCCAGCAGGAACGCCGACCGTTCGGATCCGTCCGCGCCGCCGCCGCGCGCGGTGCGGGTCGCCGCCACGGCGAACCGGCCGGACGCCAGCCGGAACAGGTGCGGATCCTTGAGGCTTTTGAGTTCGATGTCCACGCCGGGCATCGCCGCGCCGTGCGCGACGGCGTCGCTGACGGCTCGCACCGTCGTGTACGGATCGGTCTTGAATCGTGCCGCCGCGGTGCACGCACGTCGGGATTCGGGCGTCGCCGCGGCGATCGGCACGCCGGCAGCGAAGAAGATGCCGTAGTTTTCGTTAAGCGGCGTCCACGAGCCGTCGAGATGCGACCGCAGCGCCAGGTGCATGCTGAAGGCGATGTCCTCGTTGTTCGCCTCTTCGCGCGACGTGGGGACACGCGTATAGCACAGCAGTGAGTAGGAGTCGGACATTCCTTGTCCCTTTCGGTTCGACAATTCATTTACGTCGATGTATAGTATATCCCAGTTTACATCGTTGTACAAACGCAGTGCTGCACAACACCACTGTCACACACAGGAGGAACACATGACCCTCACCGGCACCCTACGCAAGGCGTTCGCCACCACATTGGCGGCCGCCGTGCTCGTCGGCACGCTGGCCGGCTGCTCGTCGAACGCCAACTCGAACGCATCGTCGAACGCCAAGAACTCCAGCGACTCCAGCCAGACCAGCGCCACCGAGATCAAGCGCGGCGAATCGCACGATCCATCCATCGTCAAGGCCAACGGCAAGTACTACATCTTCGGGTCGCATCTCGCCTGGCTGAAAAGCGACGACCTCGTCAACTGGACCAGCTTCAAAAACAACCTGAGCACCGACTACGAGAAGATCTTCGCCGACATCTGGACCAACTGGTCGAAGCAATCCGCCAACCCGGACGTCAAGGGCAACATGTGGGCCCCTGACGTCATCTGGAATGCAACGATGAAAAAGTGGTGCATGTACATGTCGATCAACGGCGCTAACTACCGATCGGCAATCGTGCTGCTCACCGCCGACGACATCGAGGGCGACTGGACTTACGTCGGCCCGGTGACCTACTCCGGCTTCGAAAAGGTCAACGCCTCCAAGACCGACGTCTGGAAGGTGCTCGGCGAAGGCGCCGACCTGACGCGGTACACGTCGCAGACCGACACCGGCATCAACGCGATCGACCCGTGCGTCAAGCAGGACGACAACGGCGACCTGTGGATGACGTTCGGCTCATGGTTCGGCGGCATGTGGATGTTCAAGCTCGATCCGAAGACCGGCCTGCGCGACTACAGCACCACGTACCAGACGGTCAAGAACCAGTCCGACGCCTACTACGGCATCAAGCTCGGCGGCGGTTTCGGCAACTCCGGCGAAGGCTCGTACCTGCTGCATACCAACGGCCACTGGTATCTGTTCGCATCCTACGGCAACCTGCAGCAGACCGGCGGCTACCAGGTGCGCATGTTCCGCGCCGACAAGATCACCGGTCCGTACATCGATGAAAACGGCAACGCCGCAGTCAGCGAGCGCGCCATCGGCAACAACTGGCAGAGCGAGGTCGGCGTGCGTCTCATGAGCTCGATCCAGTGGAGCGGCAACGACAACTCGCACATCGAAGTCGCGCAGGGCCACAACTCGGCGTTCGTGGACGACGACGGCACCACGTACATCGTGTACCACAGCCGCTTCTCCGACACCGGCGAGATGCACCAGGTACGCGTGCGCGAGCTGCTGCCGACCGACGACGGCTGGCTGGTCGCCGCGCCGTACGAATACACCGGCACCAAGGCCGCCGACACCAAGTACGACGCGAAGAACGTGGCCGGCGACTACGAGTTCGTGATCCACGACCAGAGGACCTCGTTCAAGGGCCCGAAGAAGGTCACCGACAAGCACAGCACCGACTACCGCGGCGTCAACAAGCCGGTGAACATCACGCTGACCGAGGACGGCAAGGTGACCGGCGACAAGACCGGCACGTGGAAGCTCGACAAGTCCGACGGCACCGGCGACATGACCATCACGCTCGACGGGGTGGAGTACCACGGCGCATTCGACAGGCTGCCGCGCGACAAGGACGACCGCAAGGTCGAGATGACGTTCTCCGTCATCGGCGACAACCTCTGCGCCTGGGCCTCGCAGAAGTAGTCCTTTCTCATTGCCGCCCTTCCCTCGCGCCCTCGTCCTCGCCCTTCCCTTCTCGAGCCACCACCCCATTCCTCTTTCTTTAACGGACATACAGTCGATTTCACCGTTGGAATCGACTGTATGTCCGTTAAGAGAAAGGCATCACGTATCACAAAGAAGCTAACCCATGATCGCAACCACCTCCACGACCGACCCCACAACCGAATCGCCCGCCGATGAACGATTCGTCGAACACCCGCTCGCCCCGGGCCGCATCGCCATCCACGACCCGGCCATCGTCGAGGACAACGGTACGTACTACGTCTTCGGCACCCACCGACGCTGCGCCCGCAGTACCGACCTCGTCTACTGGGAACGCTTCGAGAACAATCTGACGCGCGACCCGACCTCGCTGCTCGGCGGCATCTGGGAGGCATGGCCGAAGCAGCCGGAGAACCCCGCGCTCGAAGGCAACACGTGGGCGCCGGACGTGATCTGGAACGACGTGATGCGCAAATGGTGCATGTACCTGTCGGTCAACGGTCACGAATTCCGTTCGGTGATCGTGCTGCTCACCGCCGATCGTCTCGACGGCGACTGGACATACGTCGGTCCTGTCGTCTACTCCGGTTTCAACGTTGACAATGTGGGCCGCACCGACGTGCCGCGTGTGCTCGGCGACGAGGCCGCGCATGGCGATCTGTCACGGTATGCATCGCTGAAGGATACGCGGATCAACGCGATCGACGCCGCGCCGATCCGCTGCGATCACGGCGAACTGTGGATGAGTTTCGGCTCGTGGTTCGGCGGCATCTGGATGTTCAAGCTCGATCCGAAAACCGGTCTGCGCGACTACAGCGTGCGCTATCCGCTCGTCCACGATTCCGCCGACCCGTACTACGGCGTGAAGGTCGCCGGCGGCTACTGGAACTCCGGCGAAGGCTCGTATTTCGTGCACCGCAACGGCTGGTGGTATCTGTTCATGGCGTATGGCTGGCTCGGCCGCACCGGCGGCTACCAGATCCGTCTGTTCCGTTCGCGCAACCTCGTCGGCCCGTACGTCGATCAGAACGGCAACCCCGCGATTTCCAACGGTGAAATCCCCGACAATCAGACCAAGGACACCGGCATCCGACTCACGTCGTCGGTGAAATGGAGCGGCGGACCGGCCGACGACGATACGGTCGAAGTGTCACAGGGGCACAATTCCGTACTCACGCGCGGTTCGGACGGCCGACTGTTTCTCACGTACCATACCCGGTTCATCGACCGCGGTGACGAGAATTACGAGACGCATGTGCGCGAGCTGCTGCCGACCGCGGACGGTTGGCTGACGGCCGCGCCGTACGAGTATCGCGGCGCGGCAGCCGTCCCGCCGACCGCCGCGAACATGTCCGATCCGACCGTCGGCGACGACGATGACGGCCTCGGCGATTACATCGTTGCATCCAGCAGTGCGCCGAACTTGGCTGCCCGGCCATGCCACTGCGCCCGCCCCGTACACGAATCGGATCTTGCACACCCGTCGCTGGTGTCCGGCGACTACGAATTCGTACGTCACGATCCGCACGCGTATTTCAACGGCACGCGCAACGCGGACGGCACGTGGCATGGCGTGAATCTGCCCGAGACGATCACACTGCAGCCGGACGGCCGCGTGACCAGCGGCGGCGTGGTCGACTTCTTCGATACGCCGGACGCGAACCTGCCGCGGTCGACCGACGGCCCCGTGTCGCGAGGATCGTGGCGGATGCTCGGCGCGACGCCGGCCGGCGTGCACTGCTGCGACAGCGACATGGCGATCACGATCGACGGCATGACGTACACCGGCGTGTTCGCCGTACTACCGAGGGAGACCGATGGCCGGGCGACGCTGACGTTCTCCGCGATCGGCGGCAATCAAGCGATCTGGGGCGCCCGTATCGAGCGGAATGATTGGGTTAGCCTCGTACGGCAAGCGTGGTGAACGACCAAGCAGGAGCGGTGTATGTACCGTCAGCAAGGTTGACTTCGTGCGAGGTGGGGCAAGTCGGTGATTCCTCTCCCCGAATCCCTGCATACGGATCGTTGCCGGTAAGCACGGTTGCCTCAACTACAGCCTTGGCTGAATCAGGCACATTCAGCGCAGCAAGCACCTGAGCCAAGTCCACGTCTACGGATTCAGGCAGCGCGTTGACAACACGCAAGTAAGTCACGCCAGCCGTCGAATCGCGGGATACGGTGACGGTCCGGCGCGGCTCGTCCGGCGTCTCATGGCCGTCGGCGACCAGCGCGCCGTCGATGTACAGTCGCATCTGCTCGCCGCGATTGCCAATCTCAATGCGCACATCCCACGTAGTTCCGGGGCGTACCGCGTCCATTGAAGTTTCCGTGCCGGCGAGTGCATAACCGGTGCCTTCGCGCACTACTTGCACGCTGAATCCACGGCCAAGCGAAGTACCGTTATAGTTCTTGCCGTTTACGTCGCCGGACGCGATTCGCACGCCCCACATGCCTTCGTAATAGGTGACTTTCGCGCGAATGGTGTATGAATCGGCCGCCAGACCCTCAGGTACCGGAAGAGACACCGGCCCATTGCCTTGGTAGCTCACGTCCGGCAGATCGATATGCGTGCCATCGGCCATCTCGAGAGAGAAGTCGGCGAAATCGGCGTGGGCGCCGCCATCGATCTTCAGGCTTACGGTATTCGGCAAGTCACGACGCAACGTGGTGGGTCCGTCAAGCGAGACCGGCCAAGCGGTGTCCGCGGTGGTGGTGGCGTACATCTGCTGCACCCAGTAGCTGTACGGGCGGTAGACGTTCTCATTGTCGAAGTAGATGAGGTCCGGATTCCAGCTGGTGTGGCCGTTCTTGGCGAACAGCGGCGCGTAGGACGCCATGTGCACCACGTCGCCGTTCAATTCCATGCGGCCCATGAACGCCGCTTCGGACAAGCCGTTGATGAGCTGGGTGTCCCAGGAGCCGTATTCGCCGAGGTAGACCTTCGGGCCCTTGCGGTCGGTGTGATCGTAGTGGTCGAGGTTGTGAAACCACCAGCTGGAGGACTGGTAGGAATGCTCGTCCACGATCGGAATGCCGGCCTCGCGCGCATACGCCCAACCTTGCTCGTAGTCCTGTCCGCTCGGCGCAGGCCCGACCGTGCCGACCACGGTGATTTCGGGGTGCGCGGCTTTGACGGCGTCGAAAATCTGCTGGAAGCGGTTCTTGAACACGTCGTCGATCAGGTCCTCGTTGCCGATGCCGAGATACTCCAGATTGAACGGCTCGATATGGCCCATTGCGGCGCGCTTGGCGGCCCACTTGTTGGTGGCCGAATCGGCGTTGCAGAAGTCGATGAGGCCCAGCACTTCGTCGATGTAAGCGGGCATGTCTTCCTGAGCCACAGGCACCGGGCCCTGGCTGGTGTTCTGGCAGCTCATGCCGGCCGGCAGCACGGGCAGCGGCTTGGCTCCGATGGTCTCGCACAGGCGAAAGTACTCGTAGAAACCGATACGGAACGACTGGTGGTAGCCCCATACGTTGAAGTTGTGCGGGCGATGCTCCACCGGGCCGATGGTGCGGTCCCAGTGATACATGTTGTTCAGGCCCAGTCCGTGGGTGATGCAGCCGCCCGGGAAGCGCATGAAGCGCGGGTGTAGGTCGGCCAGCGCCTCGACCAGATCCGGGCGGAAATGCTTGAGGTCCTTATAGGTGGTTCGCGGTTCGAGGCTGACGAAGTCAAGGTCGATGGTGCCCGGCTCGGGGAACGTCAGGCGGAGAGTGCCTTGGGTGGCGATGATTTCGGCGTTGGGTTGCGGGGCGGCCGCTGCTTCTCTCCCTCCGTCATCGCTGCGCGATGCAACCTCCCTCGTCAGAGGGAGGTTGTGCGCGACCTGTGCGCTAGTAATAGTCAGTTCGGCGCGAAGCTGGGTCCATTCGCCGCGAGCATTGGAGGCGGGTGCGGTCACGGTGACGGCAGCGAGCGACTTGCCGTCATCGCCAATCAGCGCAACTTGTACAGGTAGCGCTTTGCCGTGGGCACGGGTCCAGACGGAGAAGTCGTAGGTCTCGCCGGCACGGAACACCATGCCGTCGAAACCGAGGTTTTCCAGAGCGGGAGCTGCGGGAGTACAAGCCGAGTCTGTCTGGGATAGGACCGAATCAGTCTCGGATACAACCGAACCAGTCTTGGACGCAACCGAACCAGTTTCGGAGACGACCGAATCGGCCCGAGACACAGCCGAGTCAGCAGTCTGCTCGCCGCCCACCTTGCCGATTTCGGCAATCGCGTAATGCGGGTTCTCTTCGGCCACCGGCGTGGTCTCCCCCACACCGAATGCGGCGAACGAGCCAGCGGGCACGATCTTGCGCCAAGCGGTGTAGTTGCCCCACTCGGGTTTATCCGCACGGTTGTATTCGAACGCGCCGTTTTGCACGAGTTCGCTGTTGAGCCCGCCATCGCCCGAATAGCTGATGTCTTCGAAGAACACGCCCCACAGGTCCGTGCTGATCTTGCGTACACCAGCTTTGTCCAATGTGGCTACCAGTTTGTCTGCCATTGCCAAACCACTCCCCAGATTTCACCCGCGTGCAGAAGATACGAGCATCTTCTGCACATTAAATATGTAACGGTACATATTCTAAACTATCTACCACACTCAGCAACCCCGTGCCAGCTTCAGCGCGTCGCTCTATTTCAACATTTTCCAGAACGTATTCTAATCACGACTGCATGTTTTTTCACACGTACCGTTACATATTTCACAGTGTTTATCGTTACCGATAATGCCATCGCGAAACATACCTAAAGCAACATCTCGTCACTCTTCCGGCGCTCCGCTGGCCACGCGAATCATCGCGTACTGGGACTCGTAGAGGCGGTAGTACGCGCCCTTGGCGGCGAGCAGCTGCGCGTGCGAGCCGTGCTCGACGATCTGGCCGTGATCGATGTAGAAGATCTCGTCCGCGTTCTCGATCGTCGACAGGCGGTGCGCGATGATGAAGCTCGTGCGTCCCTTGAGCAGATGCTGCAGGCCGGCCTGCATCGCCTCCTCGGTGCGCGTGTCGATGTTGCTCGTCGCCTCGTCCAGGATCAGGATACGCGGGTCGGCGAGCAGCACGCGCGCGAAGGCGATGAGCTGGCGCTGGCCGGCCGACAGGGTCGATCCGCGCTCCTCCACCACCGTGTCGTACCCGTCGGGCAGTTCCATGATGAACTCGTGCGCGTGCACGGCCTTCGCCGCCGCCTCGATTTCCTCGTCGGTGGCGTCGAGCTTGCCGTAGCGGATGTTCTCGCGCACGTTGCCGGAGAAGATGAAGGTGTCCTGCAGCATCACGCCCATCTGCCGGCGCAGCGATGCGAGCGTCACGTCGCGCACGTCGTAGCCGTCGATCGTCACCGAGCCCTCGGACACGTCGTAGAAGCGCGACAGCAGGTTGATGATCGTCGTCTTGCCGGCGCCCGTCGGGCCGACCAGCGCGATTGTGCGCCCCGGTTCGACGTGGAAGTCCACGAGGTTGAGGATGTTGCGGCCGTCCTTCTCGTAGCGGAACACCACGTCGTTGAAGTCGACGCGCCCGCGGATCTGCGGCAGGTCCGCCGCGTCGGGCTTGTTGCGGATCTCCGGCGTGACGTCGAGCGTCTCGAAGATGCGCTCGAGGTACGCCGAGCAGGTGATGAGCTGGTTGTAGAAGTTGCCGATGTTGATCACCGGATTCCAGAAGTTGTTCGCGTAGCCGACGAACGCGATGAGCACGCCGGTGGTCACGTTCACGCCCCCGAAGCCCATCACGCCGACGAAGTAGATGAACGAGATGGTCATCACGGAGATGGTCTGCACGCCCGGCCACATGAGGAACTGGATGTGCACGGCGTGCATCCACGCGGAACGCACCTCGCCCTGCTGTTCCTGGAAGGTCCTGAACTGGGCCCGCTCCTGTGCGAAGGTCTGCGTGGTCTTCACGCCGGCGATCGACTCGTGGATGTAGGCGTTCAGGTTGCTCTGCTTGTTGGAGAGCTTCTGGAAGGCGCGCCGCTGGAAGATCTGCAGCACGCGCACCCAGATGATGAGCACCGGGAACAGGATCAGGCTCCACAGGGCCAGCTGCCAGTCGATCACGAACATCACGATCAGCGTGATCACGAAGGTGAACACGTCGGAGATCACGTTGATCAGACCGGAGCTCAGCGTGTCCGAAAGCGTGTTCACATAGTTGACCACGCGGATCAGGATCTTGCCGTGCGGGCGCGAATCGAAGTAGCTGAAGGGCAGCGTCTGGATATGCGTGAAGATATCGCGGCGCATGTCCTTGAGCATGAGCTGGCCGACGCGCGTGATCGCCACCGTGCGGTAGCGCAGCCCGAACTCGTACAGCACGATCAGCGCGGCGAGGATCACGGCGAGGATGCCGAGCTTGCCGAGGTCCTTGTTCGGGATCGCCTCGTCGATCATGATCTTGGTCAGGTACGGCACGGCGACGACGATGCAGCTCATCGAGATGACGACGACGAGAATGCGCGCCACCTGTGCCATATACGGTTTGAGATATTTGCCGACGCGCAGGATGTCCCGGAAGTTGATCTGCTCCTCGAGTTCCTCATCCTCGCGGTATGTATTGCGTTGTGCCATAAGTCCTCTTCTAAAAACCTTGTGCGACGCCGGACTGGAGTCCGAGCTGCTTGTGGTAGATGTCCCAGTAGCGGCCGTGTGCGGCCACGAGTTCGGCGTGGGTGCCGCGTTCGACGAT
>OAWF01000741.1_pt1 | contig 13565 bp, 16 predicted proteins | sample 1495411 | NCBI WGS metagenome assembly OAWF01 (sample SAMEA2580150, study PRJEB22360) | human gut metagenome | biome: human gut; feature: human-associated habitat; material: faeces | place: Denmark | collected 2008/2010 | reverse complement strand
GTCTGGCGAAAGCCATGAACCTGCCACAAACCACCATCAGTGGAATAATACGCGGGAAAAGACGCATCACCACAAGCCTCGCATACCATCTCGCCTACGTGTTGGGCACGTCACCGGAATACTGGCTGGAATTGCAAATGCACTTCGATATTGAAAACTACGACAAATTCAACGAAAGCGGACTGACGGTCCTCATTGATAATACGGTCGGCGACACTGTCCAATCAGAACGATGACGAGCAGAAGAATCCGCTAACGCCAGTTTCGTCCATGCCCACTTTGACGGCCTCGATTCCGCCAATTCGTTTTCCGCTGCCGCGCATTGTACTGCTGAGGATATTCTGTGCCGGCGCTTGTCCTTGTATTTTCTCCCTCGGAGTGGCTGAATAGGGCTTGTTTCCATTGGTTTGCGTTCATGGAATTCTTTATCCGGCCTTCTCATCCCCAATGCGGGAACAGGTGGCGGAAGAGCCTCTCGCCGGCCTCCTGCTCGTCGAGCACGCCCATCGTGTATTCGTCGACGATGAACCGGGTCCTCGCCATCCGTTCCGCCGTCTCGTCCGACATGGTTTCCGTTTTCGCATCGCCTTCCTCGATGCGCGTGGGGACGCGGACGAGTTCCAGATCGGATATCCCCTCGGGCATGGTCCCGTCCGGCAGACATACGACGACCTCCTCTCCCCCGCCATCGAGCTCGGTCAGCTTGCAGATGCCGGTGCCGTCCACCGATTCCAGGTATTCGCCCAGTTCGGGGATCCCGTCGCGTGTGAATCTGCACATGCGCAGCCCCTGCCCATCCATTGATCCCCCAATCATGCCGGATGCCCGGCATATCCCGTCATCATGCTACTTCCTTTCGTCCGTTCATGAATCAGACACGCCATCATCGCCATCCGGAGACGACGGCCCGTTGCCCGGCTGTCGGCCGAAGATGGATTCCCCGTCGCCCAACGCTCCCAGGGATCGCAGCTCGCCGTCGAACCGGTCGCGTTCGGCTTGTTCGCGCAGTTCCCGCTCCCAGATCTCGTAGTCGTCGGCGTGCAGCCCCTCGTCGGGCCCGACCTTCCAGTCGAAGCGTCGCAGCCGGCTGATGCCGGGCATGACGGTGCCGTCCGGACGTGTCAACGGATGGTTGACGACGACCTTGCTGCAGGTAGACCACTCGTCGGTGACGGCGAACCCGGATCCGTCGCCCAGCGTCTCGTATTCGCCCACGAGCCTCCTGCCTTGCTCGTACCATTCGCACATGTGCAGCGTGAACGACCCGTCCTCATGCTCCTCGTACATGACCGTCTCCTCTTCCGCAATCCTAGAGCTCGATGTCCTGGGCGAGCGTGGTGGCCGCGTCGTTTTTGTGTTCGATCCACCATGCCGCGTCGTTCATCCGCAGCACCTGCCTGCGCAGTTCGGCGAACGCGTCACGGTCCTCGATGCGCGCGTGGCGGGCGAGCACGTCGACCTGGCTGAGGGTGCGGCGTCGTATCGGCTCCGCCCGGTCGCACTGGGATTTCGAGCCCCACAGTTCGCAGAACCCGTCAAGCCTGTTGCGCTGCCGGGACGCGATGCCGATGCAGGCGGGGCATGACACCCGTTCCGCGTTCCTCACCCGCTGTTCGACGACCACGTACGGGCCGTCCACGTTGATCCGCTCCTGGTGCCCGCATGCGTGCGTGACGAATCTCCAAGCCATGACCTACCGCCTTCCCGAAAACAAGAACCGAACCAGCATTCGAACAAATGTTCTATTAAGGCGGGGACATGCACCCGTTTGACGCCCGGCGGGAACGCTACGACCGACGCGGGGCGCGCCGCGACTCCGGCCCGTATTCCGACGATGTCATGGTACAATTTATTGTACAAACAGGAGGTGCGTGATGACACAGGCCGTGGCCTACAGCAATTTCAGGGCGAATCTCAAGACCTATATGCGCAGGGTCAACGAGGACGCCGACACCCTTCTCGTGACCAACGCGGACCCGGAGGACAACGTGGTCGTGATGAGCGCCGACGACTACGATTCGCTCATGGAGACGCTGCGCGTCTACCAGAACCCGTATCTGAGCGATAAGGTGATGCGCGGCATGGCGCAGGTACGGCAGGGCCAGACGATGGCCCATGACCTTGTCGAAGCGGGCGCGTGATGCTGCTCTGCTGGACCGATGACGCCTGGGCCGACTACCTGTACTGGCAGGCTCAGGACCGCAGGACCCTCAAGCGCGTCAACACGCTCATCCGGGATATGCAGCGTACCCCGTTCGAGGGCATCGGCAAGCCCGAACCCCTCAAATGGGGCCTGTCCGGCGCATGGTCGCGGCGCATCGACTCAGCCAACCGTATCATCTATACCGTCGCCGACGACAGGCTCTGCATCCTCTCCGCGAAGGACCACTACTGAATGACATGGGACGGAACGGCCTGTACCACCTTATCGACGTTTTCGGTCGACTCGGCTTTCTCTGACAGGATTCGCTGGCAGTTCCTGAGCCGGTTCCAATAGCGCTTTCGCCAGGCTGCGAACAGTCCCGCCACCAATGACAGCACAAACGTGCATAGCCATAACACGACGCCATTTACACCCTTCATATCTTTCAATGGGCCGAACCCAAATACGGCCACAGCAGTGGGGACGATTCCTCCTAAATCAAGCACCGCATTCGTTGCTTTGGCTTTGGTGTCGTTTTTCCTGATGAATTCGGGAAGATATCGTTTGACGCGGGGATCCCAGTCCTTGATGTTGTCGAATGTGATCGATTCGGTTATTTCGTTCTTCAGAAACAAGGTCGAGGAAATCACGTACCGCCATTCCAGCAGGGATGCGGAGTCGGCAAGACCGGAACCGATTTTTCCATCGGGCCAGCAATATGCGAGGGACAACGCGAACAGCCAGAACATGACCACGCACATCAGCCTGATAAATGTATGGATAGGCCCTTCTACGTAGTAAAGGAGACCGGATAGCCCCATCCCGATCAACAAGGGTATTGGGACAATCTTCAGACGAAACTTTGACGGCATGACATCTCTTACGATGATGGCACAGGCCACATACCAGCAGTAGACGAAGCCCACGGAAAGCAGCCACAGCGACGTTCCCGCCCCTGAAAAGGCCATTCCCTTTCCGCCGTAGTTGACGCAGGCCATTGCCACCCCCGCATCCCAGGACGCCAGCATGGACATGAGAAAGATGCCCTTTTCGAATTTCGTTGACCTATCACGGCCGAGCATGGGACCGAATACCGCCCATGAAAAGGTCGCCCATGCTGCCGACATGGCTCCAGCGACTATGACGCTTTCTTCATTCTGATCTTTCCAGAAAAAATGCGTTCCTATGTAGAAACCCACCAGAGCCACGGCCAGGTCCAGCAGCAGCAATGCCAATCCCGGAATATTTTTCTTCGTGCTCTTGTCCGTGGCTTCTTTAGCTTCATCGGGATTCGATGTGTTTGAGTTCATGATTGGCTTCCCTTCCTTCCACCTGCCGTCTCAACCACCGTATATCCGTGATGATCCGTTTTCACGTGTTTTGTTGAATTTATTAGGACATCGCGGCGGCGCTTGTGCCGGCCACGAACGCGAGCACGACGAACGTGGTGAAGATGGGGTCTCAGAAGACGGTCACGAGGATGACGATCAGCACGATGTTCAAGATCAAGCCGACAAGGTTTCCCAGCACGGACTTGTCCTTTCTGAAAAGATGCACTCCCATGCAGACCAGCAGGATTATGAACGCGAATCCGGTCAGCAGGAAAAACCAGTACCAGGGTTTTCCGGCGGTGGCGAAGGCCCGTTCGATCAGAGATCCGTTCATGACATCGTACTGGGAATGCAGCCAGTGCTTGTAGAATGCCAGCGCGATGATGTAGACCAGGGATGCAAGTATGGTGGCTTTCTCTTCTACGGGGATTTGTCTGATCACATTACTGATTCTAGTGAACGATCAGTCCCGCCACGAAGACGATCACGCCCCAGATGAACGTGAGTCGTGCGGGGTCCGTCTTGTCGCCGTGGCCGACCCATTCGAGCGTCGCCTTCATGCCGGCGATTGTCGTGTGGGCGAGCATGAGGCAGAACAGGAATATGGAGACCGTCAGTGGCGGGGTCATCGTTTTCTCGACCGACATATTCACCAAGCCCGCTCCCAGGAGGACGAACGAGGCGACGGTGCAGGCCACGGCCACCACGTCCGCGCGGCTTCTTTTCCCGTGTCCGATCAGCGGGTACACACACAGGCAGCAGATGGCGAGCAGGACGAGCGGTGCCAGGGTCAGCGCGGTTTGCGCGTCCGCGTCGGAGACCATTTTGATGTAGTCCGTTTTCCTCAGGCGCGGCAGCACGTGGTAGGAGAGGAATCCCAGCACGGCCGTCGACATGGCGGCGGCCATCCCGATGCGCAGCAGCACTCCCTTGCATATCGCCGCGGCATCGGTGCCATGTTCCTGCTCCATGCCCTTGCTCCTTCCGTTCGTCGTTCCCATGCCGGTTTTCCCGGATCCGGTTCCCGGACCGTTTCCCTGTTCCGGTTACGACGATAACCGGGTTTCTCGGCCCGGGCACGTTCCTGTTCATGCCCGAGTCCTCGTGGCTGCCACCGTGGCCCCCCGGCCGTTATCGGCGGCCCCGCTGGTGGTGTCCGTGGAGGCGTGGCCGCTTGCCCGTCCGTCGCGTCTTCCGTTTTCCGGTTCCGGTGTCGGCGGGCTGATTGGGAGAGTGTGTCATGCTGTCGGTTCTGGTGTTGCTGCTGGTGGTGGCCGCGGCGTCGTTCGCGTATCGCGCGTTCTGGATGCTGCGGGCCCGTCCGTCGTCCCGGTATGTGGGGAGCCGTTTCCGTGACGAGGTGGTGGCGATGAGCCGTCGCCAGCGTCGTCGCGCGTTCTGGGGCAATGTGCTGCTGTGCGTGTTGTGCGTGGCCGCGATGGTGTTGGTCGGCGTGCTGGTGGGCGGCATGGGCGGCTCGGTGTGACCGTCCGTCGTCGTTTCGCTTCCGGCCCGTCGGCGTGTCCGGCGGGCTTTCGTCTTGTGTGTGGGCCTGATCGTCGGAGGTTGGTGTGATGTCTGGTTCGGCTGGGGATGCTCCGGTGTTGGAGGGAGAACACCGGTTGGGCGAGGGCATGCGTCGCGGCGTGTTCTGTCTGGGGCTGGTGCCGGTGGCGACGGGGTTGACGCTGCGCGAGGCGATGTGGATGCAGTGTTGTCTGACGGCGGGTGTGGAGCCCGGGCCGATGCCCGCGCATGCGTTCCGTCGCGCCGACCGGCATGCGGTGGAGGACGCGATGGGCGTGGCCCCGGGTCTGATGCGCGCGATGGCCGCGGATGCGAAACGGCGTCGGCGCATGGTGGATGCGGACGAGGAGGGGCGTCTTACGACTAGTCACTTAAAGTATAGTATTCTGTGGTATTCTGTGTTATACTGGATGTCATGAAACTATCCGAGTATGCGAAGCGTCACGACATCCAGTATCGTGCCGCGTGGAACCGTTACAAGGCAGGGCGGATTCCGGGCGCATACCAGGATGAGATGGGTGCGATCATCGTGCCCGACGATACGAAGGCCTCGGAGAGGGATGCCGTCATTTACGCGCGCGTGTCCGACCCGTCGAAACGCAAGACCCAATTGCCTGCCCAGCAGAAGCGCATGGAGGATTGGGCTGTCGCCAACGGGTACCGGGTCGTGGCCTCCGTGGCTGAGGTCGGGTCCGGCGTGAACGACAAGAGGCGCAAGCTAACCGCCCTGTTGAAGCGTGACGACTGGGGGACCCTGATCGTCGAACACAAGGACCGGCTGACTCGGTTCGGGTTCGAATGGTTCCGCCTGTTCGCCGAACAGACCGGCCGGCGCATCCTCGTGGTCAACGAAGCTGCGGATGACCGGACGGACCTGATACAGGACCTCGTATCGATCATCTACTCGTTTTCCGCCCGCCTGTACGGGCGACGTCGTGCGGAGCGGGCCCAACGGATAGTCCGACTGTTGGAGGAGGGAGGGTCTGATGGCGAGCAAGACTAGCATGGCCTACCACGCGTATCAGGCGAAATCCCCCATGAACCAAGGCAAGGTTGAAGCCTTGCGTGCCCTGCTTCCCGTATGGCGGGCCGGACTCACGTTGGCGATGTCCTGTTGGACGCGCCCGTTCGTCCAATCCGGCGTCCTGCCGCGTTGGATCGACTCCAAAGGCTTCCCTGACATGCTGTCGCAACGCCAGTGGGATTCCGTGGACCGTCAGGCGCGCGCCGCATTGGACTCATGGATCGCGTTACGTGAGGACGAGTTCAGGAAGACCGTCAACGGCTCCACCCTCAGCCCCGATTTGAAGCATGCGCTACACCGGATCAACCTGCGTCACGCATGGTGGGAGTCCGTCGCCGATGACGCACACAAGATGGCGCGGCGCATCATCAAACATCTGCGCGAACGAGTCCCCTTCCCGGATATGAGGCGCTGCCGGACCATGAGCATGGACGGCAAGATCGCACGCGTCGGAACCCCCGTGAACGCGTTTCACTTCCAATACTGGGCCGTCGTGTCCACCCTGGACAAGGGGCACCCCGTCCGCATCCCGCTGACCGTCGACCCCCGCATGAACGAGAACACCCTCCACGGCGACGAACAGGCGGCCAACCACCTGCAGGCCCGAATCAACAGGGACGGTTCGATCGACCTGCACCTGATGACCGTCAAAGCGAAAGCCCGTAAGCGTTCGTCCGGCATGGTCATCGGCATGGACTGGGGGTTGAAGAGCCTGTTCGCCACCAGCCAGGGACAACTGCACGGGCTCAAACTCTACACGTGGCTTCAGCAACGCGACAAGGAACTCACCGCCCTGACGCGTGCCCTGGCGAAAAGCGGGATACGCTACAGGCAGTCACGCCGCTACCGCAACCTCAACAAGCGTATCCGCGACTACACGCGCAACGAGGTCAACCGGATCCTTAACCTCCTCTCCCGGCAGGAGATCCGCGAGATCGTCGTCGAGGAACTCGACTTCCGCAACGGCGGCCTATCAAAGAAGATGAACAGGATCATCAGCCGGGCCGGACGAAACGCCGTCAAAGCCAAGCTCAAGGACCTGGAGGACAACAAGGGGATCACCGTCACCAAGGTCAACCCCGCGTACACCAGCCAGGAATGCCCCAGCTGCGGCTACGTGAACCCACGCAACCGGCCAACGCAGGAACACTTCCGCTGCACATGCTGCGGATACCGGTCACAAGCCGACATCAACGCCAGCCACAACATACTCGCGAGACGTTCCCGCGAGGACGGATGGCGTCGGATCGGCCGCAGACAGATCCTCGCCATGCTCCTACGGGAACACGACGAACGATTCCACCCCACCGGTGGACACGCCGCGAAGAGTGCGGCTACCCCACGGGTCGTATCCACGACACCGAGGGTCAAGGCTACCAGCGGTAGAAAATACCACTAGAAACCACGCTCTGCCCCTCGGTTCGCCCTCCCCCGTGGACATGATGACCCGTGATTTCCGCGTGCGGCCGGTCACGGCGTGGCATCAGACCAGCACGGGGCGTGCGGGGGTCCTGTCCACGCTGGTGGCGGGGTCGGGGGCGCCTCGCATCGACGGGCCGGTCATCGGCGTGGATGTGCTGTCGCGTGAGTTGTGGCGGTTCGATTCGTGGGCGACGTATGACGCGCCGGGCGTTCACGGCCCGCATATGACGACCAGCCCGGACGTGTTCATCTGCGGTCTTCGCGGCAACGGCAAGTCGTTCGCGGCGAAGGTGATGGCGTTGCGCGAGATCGAGGCGGGCCGTCATGTGATCGTCCAGTCGGATCGCGAGGGCGAGTGGGGCCGGGTCGCCAATCATGTGGGAGGCCAGGTCGTCTCGCCGGGCGGCGGCCATTATCTGAACCCGTTCGCGTTGCCGGACCGTCCGTCCGCCGGCGAGGACGATTTGTGGCGTCAGGAGGTGCTTTCCGGGCGCAAGGCGGCGTTCATGAGCCTGGCGGAGGCATTGCGCGAGGATGGAGGCCCGTTCCCGCTGGATCGCGACATGCAGGTGGTCGTGGACCGTGTGGCGGTGTCGTTCGGCACTGGGCCGATGACGTTGGAGGCGGCGGTGGACCGTCTCGCGGACCGTTCGTGGGTGGATGGGGAGTCGCCCTCGATGACGGGTTTCGAGCATGAGCCGGCGTTGGCCCGTGCGGCGGCGGCCGCGGCGGCTCGCGTGTATGCGCCGATGGTGCGTGGCGGCACCCTGTCGGGCATGTTCGACAGGGAGTCCACGATCCGGTTGGACCCGTCGAGCCCGATGATCGTGTTCGACACGTCGAGTCCGGCGTTGAACAACGAGCAGCTCAAGCGCGTGTTCACGGCGGCGGTGAGCTCGTGGATCGACCGTCTGCTGCAGGGGCGTGACGGGAGGCGGCGGATCGTGGTCGACGAGGAGGCGTGGGATCTGCTGTCGAACGCGCGTCTGGTGGACTCGTTGCAGACCAGGCAGCGGTCCGCCGGCCATTGGGGGTGCGCGACCTGGCTGATCGTGCATGGCGTGAACGACATGACGCATGTGTTCGGCGAGGGCAGCGAGCTGCGTGGCCGTGTCGAGGAGATCCTCAACCAGATGCAGACGAAGATCATCTTCCGTCAGGGCGGGTCGAACATCGACATGCTCAGCCGGCTGGTCCCGGATCTGAGCGAGGACGAGCGGCGGGTGATTCCCACACTGCCGCAGGGGCTTGGGGTGTGGAGGGTCGGCGCGGAGCATCCGCGTATGGTGCGCGCCCTGGCCGGTCCGACCCTGTCGGCCCTGTTCGACACGAGCGACCTGAGGTCCGCGGCCTGAACCGCATCGTTTTTGTTGTATCCGTTTCTCCGTATTCGTTTCTCCGTATTCGTTGGTGAGGAGGCCGCTGATGGCGGATGTGTCCGGGGATCGTCCCTGGTATGAGGAGCTGGCGCCCGATCTGGAGGGCGATGCCGGCCGGGGCGTGGAGGGGTCGCGTGTCGATTCGCGCCGTCGGGTCATGGCCGTGTGGCGTGGGTTCGAGGACTCGCGTGCGGGCGTGTGGCTGGCGGAGCATACGCGGCTTCTGGCCGCCCTGTCGCGTGAGGGGTCGGTGCTGGTGCGTCGTCTGGCCGTGGGCGTCCTGCTCGTGGCGATGGCGTTCACGCTGCTGCTGTTCGCGGCGGCGGGCGGCGATCCAGTGGCCGGCGGGCTGCTGTCCATGCCCTTCTGGATGGCCGCGTTGGTCGTGTGCGCCGTGCTCTGGGTGTTCTGGGACGCGTACCGTGATTCCGGGGAGCGGCTCGTGGATCGTCTGTCGTCGGCTCCGGGCATGGCCACGCGTCGTCAGGTCGCGGCCGCGTGCGGGGTGCGCGAGGTGATGCGCACGATGGTGCCGAGCGTGCTGCCGGCCATGCTGGCCGCGGCCATGCGGGAGCGTCGCATGGGCGGCGACCCGGTGTGGCCGAGGCCCTGGCAGGCGGCCATGTACGTGGGCGAATGCCATCACGTCGGTGTCTGGCTGTCGTTGGAGATGCACGCGTACGTGCTGGGACCGACCAGGTCCGGCAAGACAGTGACGGTCGTGATCCCCGCGGTGGTGGAGGCGCCCGGCTTCGTGCTGGCCACGTCGACGCGCAGCGACATCATCTCCGCGACCCGCCGCCTGCGGGAGAGGGGTGTGGCGGATCCGTCGACCGGGGCCCGGTACGGCGGCCGTGGCCGTGTCCATATCTTCGACCCGGAGGGTTTGGGCGCGGCGGACCCGCTGACCCGGCACAACATGCGTTGGACCCCGTTGCAGGGGTGCGAGGACCCGACCACGGCGATGCGCCGCGCGCAGACCCTGGTGGGTGTGGGCGGATTGGGCCAAGGGTCGAACAACAGGGAGTGGGGCGTGAGCGCGGGAGGCTACATCCAGGCGCTTCTGTATGCGGCGGCGATCAGCAACCTGCCGATCTCGAAATGCTACGAGTGGTCGGTCAGCCCCCGCAAGGCGCTCGAGGCCGCGGACCTGATCCGCGAGCATACGGGCGAACGGGAGATGCTGCGCTGGGCGGACACGATCCGTGGCCTGGAGACCATGGACACGCGCCAACGGTCGAGCGAATGGTTCGGCGTGAGGAACGCGTTCGCGATCCTCGCGGACCCGAAGGTGCGTTCGACGATGGATTTCTCGCCGCGCGACCCGCGTCTGATCGATCCGAGGCGCATGGTCGAGGATCATGACACCGTGTACGTGCTCAGCCGGCCGAAATCGCAGGCGGGCGGAGGCGTGAACGCGGGCCTGTTCGCCGTGCTCCTGCTGGACACGTTCCAGGAGGCGTGCCAGGATCTCGCCCTGTCGCGCGAGGCGTCGGGACCCAACCTGCGCAAGATCGAGCCGCCGGCCCGGTTCGTGCTCGACGAGCTGAGCAACATCGAGACGTGGGGCGGCCTGCGCAACGCGATCACGCAGGGCGGCGGCAACGGCTATCAGTTGCTCGTGGTCGAGCAGTCGCGCGACATGATGGTGCGCGACTACGACCGGGAGACCGAGCAGACCGTTTGGAACAACTGCAACCGGATCATGCTGGGCGGCGTGACCGACCGGGACAGCCTCGAATGGTGGGGCATGCAGATCGGCCGGCATGAGGTCACCCGTTTCGAGTCCACGTGGAATCCGGGACAGGGCCCGCTCGGAGGGGTCACGGAACGCCGCGGCGCGGAGGAGACGGTGCTGCCGTGGGAGCTGAGCCGTCTGCCGCGCGGGTGGATGGTCGTCCAGCCCGTGCGCGAGGCGCCGGCCCTGGTCCGCGCCCCGCATTTCATGGAACGCGGATGGTGGCATGACGCGGAAGGAGACAGGTGATGGACGACACCCGTGACGAGGTGGACGAGATCCTGGCCGGCATGACGGGAGGCCGGACCGGTACGGCCGGCGGCGTCTCATCCCCCGTGCCGCCGGCCGCGGACTGGGCCCGGGGGCTCGACGCCGCGTCGGCGTCGGCCGCGCGGCTGACCGTGCTCCTGTCGGACGTGTACAGAGCGCATCAGGGCAAGGACCCGTCGGCCAGCCTAGCCGCGCAGATCGAGCAGACCGTGCGCAACCTGACCGGCGAGCCTCCGCAAGAGCCGGAATACGGGCCGGGCCTGTGGACGGCGATGCCGCAACGCTCCTGGGAGACGATGGGCATGGCCCGGCCGATCGACTGGACCGGCGCGCCCTCGCGCACGGAGATCGACCTGATGACGATGCACGCGATCCGCTACGGCGAATGGCTGTGCCGCACGTTCCCCACATGGGAGCAGACGCTGCCCGCCTGCTGGATCGAGCACGACGACGTGGTGGCTGAGGTGTTCGCCCTGAAATGCCATGCGGACCTGGCCGCAGCCTCCCCCAACGGCGGCATGTACATGCCGGCCCTCATGCAGGACATCCACCAGGCCCTCGCCCGGGTCAAGGAATACCTGACGGCGGCCGGCACGGGAGAATCCTCCCACGCGCATCACATGGACGGCGAACAGCATGCCTCGCGCCGACGCGCCCGGGAGGTCGAATACGAGTCGTGGTATCGCCGGCGCGGCGGATGGAAGACGGAACCGGCGTTCACCGGCCGTTGGCGGGGCGGCGAGGATTTCGTCTCCTCCACGCTCCTTGCCTACGGGACGCCTCCCTCGCCCGCCTCGCATGACGATCCCTCCGCCGACGTGCTCATGGCCACGCTGGCGGGCTGCGAGGAGCGGCTGGACGGCTACCGGCGTTCCCGCGACGGCATCCGCCGCATGCCCGACGGGCCGGAACGCGACCGCCTGTCACGCCAGCTCGCCGCGGACACCGGCGGTGATCTGCGGGAACTGTCCGACCGGTGGCGTGACTGGAGGTCCATGGAGCTCGCGGCCCGCGACCGGCTCGACCAGGCCATCGCCTCCATCGAACGACGGCTCGACGACCGGAAGGCACCCCTGTCCCATGAGGAGGCCGAGGAGGCGCGCGCACTGGCGTCACGGGGACACGCCCTGCTCGACGAGGCCGGGGACCCGCGTTGGAACCCCGACTCGTACCGGCCCCGGGACCCGGACGAGGAGCTGAAGCTCGCGAAACGGCTCGAAGGCATCGCCCGTGAACGGGATCTCGATTCCCTGGAACAGCTCGACCGGCTCACGGCCACGATACGCGCGACGATCGGCCCGAGGGGAGGCATGCGCCCATGACCATGCCGGACCTGTTCGAACAACTCGACTCCCCTGCCGAGAACGGCGACGATTGGATCCGCCGCCTGCTCTCGGAACCGGACGAGACTCCCTCCCCCACGCCGGCCGCCGGCGACGACGGCACCGATACCGGCCATGAGCCCGATCTTCCCCAAGAGGAGGAAAGGATTGTCCCGCCGCAGGCCTCAGGACCGGGGGCCGGTGGCGATGTGACGGCTCCCCCGCCTCCCGGCGCGCATGCGATCCCCCTGCCGGCATCCGACGACACGTCGCCATCCGATGACCTGGATGACATGCACCAGGACGCGATTCCGGGATTCGGCACCGATATGGATGCCGATGAGCCCGCCCGTGCGGGCCATGCCGTCCGGATCGTACTGACGGTGCTCGCCGTGGTCGCCGCCGTGGCGCCGCGCCCGGGGCGCCCCATTGGCCTTGGCGCTCGTCGGCGTGATCGCCGCCGGCGCCGTCACCGCGTCCGCCCGCCACGGCGCGGAACAGGCACAGGCCGTGCTGCGGGAGACCAATACGATTGCGACTCGGTTCGTCAAAGCCCACAAGGCGTCCGACCTCGCCGACGCGAAGGCATGGAGCCGTCTGGACAGGCGGATTTCAGACAACGCGAGGATACTCGACGAGCCCGCCGCCCGGCTGTCCATCAGGGATGCTGGATCGTTGAAGAACCGCGCGGGCAAGGCCAATAAGGACACGAACACGCTGGTGTCGGCGGCGAGGAGGGCCCTCGCCATCAAACAGGAGGCCGACGCGCGCGAATCGCTCGCGAAGGCGGTCGGCGAGGCCACCAAGCTCCGGGACGGCGCGAAACGCGACGACGACACCGGCACGGCCATCGACGATCTGACGACGATCCTCGAACGGGCCGCCGAGCCCGGCAAGGACGTCACCGTCAAGGAGCTCGAGGATCTGGCCTCCCGGGTCGAGCAGGCGAGGAAGACCCTCGAACAGGCCATCGCCACGCAGGCGGAGCATGCGAAGGCCAAGCGCGCGGCCGAGGAGAAAGCGGCACGGGAACGCCAGGAGAGGGAACGACAGTCCGAACAGCAGACCGTCCCCGACCCGACGCCGCCACAGCAGCAACAGCAATGGATACCCCAATACCAGTCGGGACAGTCGGGACAGTCGGGACAGTCGGGACAGTCGGGACAGTCGGGACAGTCGGGGCAATCGGGCGGAACCGGCTCCCAGCCCGGCAACGGCTGGAGCGTGCCGGCCCCCAGCGACGGCAACGGCCTGCCCGGCAACGATCCGGGACTATAGCCCATCATCCATTCGAAAGGAGCACCATCATGACGGACGAGACACCACGCAAAGGCGAGCACAGGGAACGTCAGGGCCTTCTCGGCCGAGCGAGAGACCGGTTCGAGCGGATGGAGCCGAAACGGCAGGGG
>OAWF01000725.1_pt1 | contig 14200 bp, 12 predicted proteins | sample 1495411 | NCBI WGS metagenome assembly OAWF01 (sample SAMEA2580150, study PRJEB22360) | human gut metagenome | biome: human gut; feature: human-associated habitat; material: faeces | place: Denmark | collected 2008/2010 | reverse complement strand
CCCTCAAGATGAGATATCCCATAACGTCAAGTTAGTAAGACCCCTTGAAGACGACGAGGTAGATAGGGCAGAGGTGGAAGTGTGGTAACACATGGAGCTGACTGTTACTAATAGGTCGAGGGCATAACCAAGCAAGGTGATAGGAAAAAGGATGATTCTTTGTATGCAGTTTTGAAGGTACAGGATATATAGATGGAATGAGAGAGCAGCACCGATAGGTGTTGTTTTTTTGTGTTGTTACTGTTTCCACGAATCTTTTGCTTTAAAATGACGAAATTTGGCGATAAGAAGACGGTGACTGGGATGTATATTAATGCTATAATGAAGAAAAATAAGAAAAGGAGTAGAGAACTTATGAAGAATATGGGGAAAAAGATACGCTACATAGCATTTTTTATCGGAGTATGTGTCTTGCTTGCAGGATGTGGGAAGAAATTTGATGCCAGTGGTTATACCAAGGCAGTTTTGGATGTAAGTTATAAAAACGAAATTCAGAAGTATGTAGAATTAACAGGGGCGGATGAAAAGGAAGCGGATAAAATATTTGAAGATAATCTTCAAAACAACATGGATATAATGCTACAAGAATTTTCCGGCTATGAATTGCCGGATGAGTTGGAAGAAAAGTATCGAAAGTTGTTTAGCGATATGATGAAGCAAGTAAAATATACAGTTGCAGAGGCAAAAGAAGTAGAAAACAAAAATTTCACGGTAGATGTAAAAGTAGAGCCTATGTTAATCTTTAATGATACCTATCAGGAGCTTCAGAAACAGACAGAAGATTATGCTACTCAGGTTAGTAATGAAGTGATGAATGGAGCATCCTTACCGTCTGAGACAGATATGCAGACACATGTTTTTGAAATTTATCATGATATTTTGCGGAATTATCTGGATCAGGGGATGAAATACGGGGATCCGGAGACGATTACAGTACATGTAAACAAGGATGATAAAAATGTATATACTATTGCTGATGAAGACATTTCTAAAATAGATGGGAAAGTGATGGCAATGGATGTAATTGAACAATAAAAACAGAGTGCACCTGACTTTTTGGGTGCACTGTTTGTTTGTAAATGATGTTAGAAATAAAATATTTTGAATTGTAGAAAAAATTCAAAAATTTTCTTGACAAACAGAGGAATAACAGGTATACTTAACAAGTATTCAAGAGATACATCATATAGGGGATTGGTCAAATGGTATGATAGGGGTCTCCAAAACCTTTGGTGGGAGTTCGATTCTCTCATCCCCTGTTCTTAGGAAGTCGTGAAAAGTTCTAGAAATAGAAGGTTTTACGGCTTTTATTTATTATCAAAAATATAGAGGCAATCAAAGTTCCTCTTGAACAGACCAACGATAAAAAGTTTTGACTTTTTTTTAAACATGTGATAAAATTTGTAAGGTTAAAATAAAGTGTGAATGATAAGTACATTTGCACTTTTTTTATGCCTTGAGAACAAAAGAGTGAAAGATACAAAAGAGAGGAGAAGAATTTTGCTTACGATTACAGATTATGTGAAAGCAAAGACTTTGGAAGAAGCTTACGAATTGAACCAGGCGAGAAACAGCCGTGTAATGGGCGGAATGATGTGGATGCGTCTTGGAAATGCGAGAGTAAAGACAGTAATCGATCTGTCAGAGCTTGGTCTTGATCAGATTGAAGAGACAGACCATGTATTTAAAATCGGGGCGATGTGTACTTTGAGACAGCTGGAGTTGCATCAGGGATTACGTGAAATGTATGGCAACGGAATTGCAGAGTGTGTCCGCCACATTGTTGGAGTGCAGTTTCGAAATCAGGCGACAGTCGGCGGAAGTATCTATGGAAGATTTGGATTTTCAGATGTACTGACGGCATTATTGGCTTTGGATACATTTGTGGAGTTGTATAATGGAGGAATTATCCGACTTTCGGAATTTGTAAATCGTAAAAAAGATAAGGATCTTCTTCTCTCTATTATAATAAGAAAAAGCAAGCGTTCCTTCCGTTATGATTCAGTACGGCAAACCAAAACAGATTTTCCGGTGATCGCATGTTCTGTTGTCACTGGAATGGTCAACGGAGTAGAGTCCTGGTACTTTTCAGTGGGAGCAAGACCGATGAAAGCAGCACTGTTGGAAAAGCAGTGGGAGATTCCGGCAGATATTTCAGAAGAAGAAATCCGGGAATATGCAAAAATAGTAGCTTCAGAATTTGAGTATGGAACCAATATGAGAGGAAGTGCAAAGTATCGTCAGCATCTGGCAGAGGTACTGATCTTCAGAGAAATGCGTTCAATCATCACGGAGGGAAGAGCATGGAAGTAAGGTTTAAATTAAATGGAAAACAGGTATCGGCAGAGGTATCCGGAGATACCATACTTCTGGATGTATTGAGAAATTTAGGATGCTACAGTGTGAAATGTGGATGTGAGACAACAAACTGCGGACTTTGTACAGTCTGGATCAATGGAAAATCCAGACTTTCCTGCTCGATTCTGGCAGCAGGGATAGAGGGGCAGGAAGTGACGACTCTGGAAGGGCTGAAAGAGGAAGCAGAAGAGTTTGGTGCGTTTCTTGCACAGGAAGGTGCAGAACAGTGTGGATTTTGCTCTCCGGGATTCATTATGAATGTGCTGGCAATGGTGCGTGAGTTGGAGAATCCGACAATTGAGGAGATCAAAGAATATTTATCCGGCAATCTGTGCAGATGTACCGGATATATGGGACAGCTTCGAGCAATCCGGAAATATATGGCAGTGAAAAAGCAGAGTGAGAAAGAGAAGGAGGTGCAGGCATGGGGAACAGAGTGGTAAGTCAGGCAATTCCCAAGGTAGATTATAAAGCGCTGGTGACAGGAAAAGCAGTGTATACCGACGATCTGGCTGCAAAAGACAGTCTTGTTGTCAAAGTACTCAGAAGTCCGTATGCACATGCACTGATTGAGGACATCAATCTGACAAGAGCAGAACTGGTTCCGGATATTGAATGTATTCTGACATACAAAGATTGTCCGGACAAGCGGTTTACGATGGCGGGACAAACATATCCGGAGCCGAGTCCTTATGACAGACTGATTCTGGATCAGAGAGTCCGTTTTGTAGGAGATGCAGTTGCGATCGTTGCCGGACGGACAAAAGAAGCGGTAAATAAGGCGTTAAAATTGATCAAAGTAAAGTATGAGGTATTAGAGCCTGTACTTGATTTTCATAAAGCCAAAGACAATCCGATTCTGGTGCATCCGGAAGAAAACTGGAAGAGTCTGTGTCCGGTAGGGGCAGACAACAAGAGAAATCTCTGTGCACATGACAGCTGTGAAGAGGGAGATATAGAAGCGGTTCTGGCAAACTGTGAGTATATCATTGATCAGGTGTATCATACAAAGGCAAACCAGCAGGCAATGATGGAAACATTCAGAACATATACATATCTGGATACGTATGGAAGACTGAATGTCCTTTCGTCCACACAGGTTCCGTTCCATGTACGGCGGATTCTTGCAAATGCATTGGATATTCCAAAGTCGAAGATTCGTGTAATCAAGCCAAGGATCGGAGGCGGTTTCGGGGCAAAACAGTCTGTTGTTTCAGAAGTTTATCCGGCACTGGTAACATGGAAAACGGGAAAACCGGCAAAGATGATTTTTACAAGAGAAGAATCTATGATTGCATCCTCTCCGCGGCATGAGATGGAGGTTCATGTCCGTCTTGGAGCTGATAAAGACGGAATTATTCAGGGAATCGATGTCTATACACTTTCCAATACAGGCGCGTTTGGGGAACACGGACCGACAACAGTCGGACTTTCCGGTCACAAATCGATTCCTCTGTACGGGAAGGCGAAAGCATTCCGTTTTGCCTATGATGTGGTATACACGAATGTAATGTCAGCCGGTGCTTATCGTGGATATGGTGCAACACAGGGATTGTTTGCAGTAGAGTCTGCAGTCAATGAGCTGGCAGAAAAAATGAATATGGATCCGGTCACGCTGCGTGAGAAAAATATGGTTCGTCAGGGGCAGGTAATGCCTGCATATTACGGGGAGACGGCAAACAGCTGTGCTCTGGACCGGTGTATGGAAAAGGCAAAAGAAATGATGAAATGGGATGAAAAATTCCCGAGCCGTGACATGGGAAATGGAAAAGTCAGAGGTGTCGGTGTGGCAATGGCAATGCAGGGATCAGGTATTTCCGCTGTAGATACAGCATCTGTTGGAATTAAAGTGAACGATGATGGATTCTACAGTCTCTTGATTGGTGCTTCAGATATGGGAACAGGGTGTGACACGATTTTGTCACAGATGGCAGCAGAATGTCTGGATTGTGAAATGGATGAGATCATTGTTCATGGAGTAGATACAGACTCTTCTCCTTATGATACAGGTTCCTATGCATCAAGTACTACATATGTGACAGGAATGGCAGTCGTACGTACCTGTGAAACACTAAAAGACAAACTTTGTGAAAAAGGTGCACAGTACCTGGAATGTGATGTGGACGATGTGGATTTTGACGGACAGTGTGTTGTGAATATCAAAACAGGTGCATCCATTTCGAGAGCGGAAATCGGAAACCGTGTGATGTGCAACAATGAAGAGGCGCTCTATGCCAGTGAGGCATACAGCTCACCGGTTTCACCGCCGCCGTTTATGGTCGGAATGGCGGAAGTGGAGATTGACAAAGAAACCGGAGAACTGGAATTGATTGATTATGTGGCAGTAGTAGATTGTGGAACGGTAGTGAATCCAAGTCTGGCGAGAGTACAGACAGAGGGAGGACTTGCACAGGGAATCGGAATGGCCATGTATGAAGATGTCATCTATAATGCAAAAGGAAAAAATTACAGCAATTCCTTTATGCAGTATAAAATCCCAAGCCGTCTGGATGTGGGCAATATCCGGGTGGAATTTGAAAGCAGCTACGAGCCGACAGGTCCGTTTGGAGCGAAATCAATAGGCGAGATCGTGATCAATACGCCGTCCCCTGCGATTGCAAGTGCAGTCAGCCATGCGGTCGGAGTAAAAGTGAGAGAACTTCCAATTACCGCAGAAAAAGTGTTCTGGGGGATGCAGGAAGAAGATTAAGAAAAATCTCCATGTCCGATGAAAATTGGATGTGGAGATTTTTTAGAAAGTGACTTTGTGAAAGAGTAACAAAAACAAGAAAAATAGAAAAAACAGCTGTACTGCTCTACAGAAGCATGTTATAATCATCTACATCAATAAGAACAAATCTGGTAAATTCTTATTCTTATTAATCTGCATACATTTCTTAATGTTGTAAAAATCTCAGTCAAATAAACAATGCATTGCTTATGAAAATATGTTTCCAAAAAATAATATAAAGATAAAAGAAGGAGTTTATTGTATGGGTATGACAAATGAACAATTGCTGCAGTCTATCACCACGGTTATCGTAGACCGTTTTGATATGCTGGATGGAAGAATCGAGAGGTTGGAACAGCGGGTAGATAAAATGGACACCGAGTTCCGACAGAAATTTGAACAAATAGATCAGAAGTTTGAACAGATAGGCCAGAAATTCGAACAGATAGACCGGAAGTTCGAGCAGATAGACCGGAAGTTCGAGCAGATAGACCGGAAGTTCGAGCAGATAGACCGGAAGTTCGAGCAGATAGATCAGAAGTTCGAACAGATAGCCCGGAAGTTCGAACAGATAGGCCAGAAATTCGAACAGATAGACCGGAAGTTCGAACAGATAGGCCAGAAATTCGAACAGATAGACCGGAAGTTTGAGCAAATAGATCAGAAGTTCGAACAGATAGATCGAAGATTAGAGGATATGAACCAAAGACTAGAGGGTACGAATCGAAGATTAGATGGTGTGGAGCAAAAATTAAAGGATATGGAGCATACGATCATAGAAGTGGAAAGCAATGTCCTGTCAGAATTGGATACAGTGCAGGAACATGCGAACAATCGATCTGAGCGTATTGAAAACCGTTTGGTGTGTCTTGAACGCAATGGCAATAGTGCGCCAAATTGCGCACTTGCTTTGCGGACAGAAAAGTTGGAAGAGCGAGTAGAAGCTTTAGAACGAAAGGTATCATGGGGATAAGTTTATTTGCTGTCCTGTTTCTGATAAGCAATTCGGCTTGATCCATCTTCTGTCAGGATGGTTCCGCATTTTTTGAAATCCAGTTTAGTGAGAAGACTCTGCATGACGAGATTATCCTGATGGGTGTCAATTTTCAGATTGTGACATTGTGAGAATGCCCAGCTTAAACAAAAAGAAGCTGCACCTTTTACTGTACCGTCAGAAGCAATTCGGTGAACGACTCCGTAAGGTGCGTCATTTAACCAGTTCCCGTCGTAGATTGTGGTATAAGTGACATCATTTTCAAATGCATAGTAAAAAACAGCAATAACGCGATTGTTTTCTTCGCAGACATAGGCGTTGCCCATCCGGATATCATGTTCTATCATATCAACAGGAGGATATGTGGTTCCCCATTGAGTCGGATTTCCATGAGACGCCATAAAAGAACGGGCATGTTCATAAATGTGAAGGATAGAATCTAAATCTTTTAAAGTAGCAATTCTGATTTTCATAAGTGCAATTTCCTTTCCTTGATATATTAGATTTTATTGTAAGTGATAAGAAGAAAAAATGCAAATTGAAGAAAAAAATAGGGGGGGGGGAAAAATGCGAAGAAAAAAAAAAAAGAAAAAAAAAAAAAAAAGGGGGGGGGGGGGGTAAAAATGATGGTAGAAGCTGGAGAATGTGAAAAAAATATGGAAAAATTGTGAATAAAATGGATGTAAAGTGTTGACAAACAACCAAACAGAGGGATTATTAGGCTTACCATGCCTAAGTTTATACACGTTTGGGAGTATAAATATAGGCACGACTAGAATTTGTAGCTTAGAAAATGAAAGGGGAAAAGTCGTAATTGTACTGTTGGGGTAAAACTTATTAATTAAGAGAATGTTTAGGAGGAAAGAAACATGTATAGGAAAAAGTTAATGCGCGCATGCTTAACAGGACTTATGGTTGTGACTGTTGCAACAGCAAATGTAGCGCCAGTATTTGCAGCTGAAGCACCAGCAGGAACAGAGACGACAACCTCAAAAGCATCTGTTGTAAAAGCACAGTTTGTAGATGCAGCAGGAACAGTCGTAGCAGGTGGAGACTACTTTGTAGATGCAGATGGAGATGGAGTTTTCAATGTGAGTGAACTTCCAGTACCAGAAGGATACAAAGCAGAGACAGTTGGAGATTTCTTTACAAAAGATTACGCAGACACAGCACTCCAGGTAACGGTTGACAAAATTGCAAAAGCATCTATTATTAACGTACAGTTTATGGACGGAAATAAAGTCGTAGCAGGTGGAGACTATTTTGTAGATGCAGATGGAGATGGAATTTTTAATCTTAGTGAACTTCCGGTGCCAGAAGGATATGAATTGTCTTTGGCAGGTGATCAGTTCGTAAAAGATTATGCAGGAAAAACAACACAGTTGAAAGTGAAAGCGGTAAAGGCTGCAACTATGAAGGTGGTGTACAAAGATCAGACAACACAGGAAGTAGTTGGAGAAGAAACATTAACAGGTTCACGTCAGGATGCAGATGGAAATTATGTATTTGATGCAGCAGTTGATTTTAATATTCCATTTGGATACCAGCTGGCAGTAGATTATCCTGTAGAGACATTGAAAGCGGGAGAAACTAAAACAACAGAATGTCTGGTAACAGCAAGAGAAACTGTTCTTCATATTACATTTGAAACACAGGATGGAGAAGTAGTAGGAACAAAGACAGTATCTACAACATCTCAGGGAGCAGACGGAGAGTGTTGGACATTCATGCTGGGAACAGATTTTGACCTTCCAGAAGGATATAAACTGGCAGAAGGAGTGGATCAGATCACAAACATCCAAATTCCATTTGGATCCACAGGCGGATTTACAATGATTGTAGAAAAAGAAGATAAATCTTCTATCGTAAAAGCACAGTTTGTAGATGAAGCAGGTGTAGTACTTGCAGGCGGAGACTATTTTGTAGATGTAGACGGAGATGGAATCTTCAATCATACAGAAGTATTAGAGTGGGTACCGGAAGGATATGAGCTGGCAACACTTGGAGATTTCCAGGTAGAGTTTTATAAAGAAACTCCATTGCAGTTTAGTGTGACAAAGATTGCAGAAGAGCCAGAGAAACCAGATCCGGAAGATCCAAACAAACCAGAGAAACCAGAAGATCCTGACAAAGAAGATACAGGAAAAGAAGACACAAATAAAAAAGACGACAAAAAAGAGGATACTAAGAAAGAAGATAAGAAGAAAACTTCTCCAAAGACTGGAGATGAGACAAGTGCAGCAACTGCAGCATTACCTGTAGGTGTGAGCCTTGCAGCAATTCTTGCAGTATTAGTGAAAAAATTTAAATAATCTGAAAAACGCATAGACGGATTTAGGTTATAAAAAATGGAAATATTGCCAAAAATGCATTGCGTTTTTGGCAATATTTTTCTATGGGGAGTACATGAAAGATAGGGGGATAAGCCAAGTGGCGAAAGGAACAAGGATTACAATGAGAAAATACATAAAATTGGTATTGATGATATGTATATTGGGAATTCTGACATGTGGATGTGGGAAAAAAGATAAGGAAGAAAAAACAGTACCGTTGACGATATATGAACAGCTGAAAGTTACAGAGGAGTCCCTTCCAGATGAAGAAACAAAAGTAATACAAAAAGGTGTCAATAGTTGGGCAAAAGCATTTTTGGCGGTAAATAGTGATGCTCAAGATAAAGAAATAACAGATCAGAGTTTGTATCAAAGTATTGCAAATACAGAACATAGAAGATTATTAAAAGAAGAAAGAGATGCTTTTTATAAAGAAAGCGTGGTTAATATCAATGAAGTGTCTACACAAGTAAAAAGTGCAAAGAAAGCGCAATATGGTAAAACAGATGTAGGTGTTGTGGAATGTGATATAGATGTGAAAGGCACAAGAAATGACCAGGCATTTGAAAAGATATATACTATGCAGATGGTAGTCAATTATCAGACAAATGTTGTATCAGTGTATGAGGTTGAGGATATTACGTGGGAATAAGAAATACCGGTAAAGGGATATCAGTTTTGGAGAGATATCAGGTTACCGGTATTTTTTTATGACAAAGAATATAAAAAATGCAGCAATTTTTCATAGAATATTGGAAAGTATTGACAAAAAAAGGATTCGAATATACACTAGAAGTGTTTAGGTAGCAAACGTTACGGAAATTTGAAATGGTTTGTTATTTAAGGGGAAACTAAAAGTTATAATAGGAGGAAAGTAGTATGTACAGGAAAAAATTAATGCGCGTATGCCTGACGGGTGTTATGGTTGTTTCAATTGCAACAGCGAACGTTGCACCAGTGTTTGCAGCAGAGCCAGTGGAAAAGGTGGAGACGGAGAGCGATAGTTGGGATAGTATTTCTGGTGAAATTAATTTTAGAGATACAGACAACAATGAATCTATCTTTGTGCAATTTAACAATGAAAAAGTGGAGGATTATCGTTGGGGTGATGATCCGAAAGATACATATGAAGTATTGCCGGCAGAAACTGTGAAAAAATATCTTCCAGAAGGATATGAATTGGTAGAAGGTATCTATTCGGTAGCAGGTGGAGAGACACAGGATTCTTATTTTGTATATGCCGAGGTAAAGAAAGTACTTGTCGAAGAAACACAGGATGTGAAAATCAATTATTATGATGAAGCAGCAGGAAAACAGGTAGCAGAAGTGCCGGTACAGGTATCAATTGATACATCGTGTGTAAATATGGCAATCCTGACAAGATATCTTCCAGAAGGATATACAATCGAAGGTACAGACTGTATCATCAGAGACGGATACGTATATGTTTCTGTAAAGAAAGATGTGGAGATCAGAGAAGCAGTGCTTCACATTACATTTGAAACTCCGAACGGAGAAGTTGTTACAACAGAAACAGTAACAGCAGAAGGCGCTGATGGAGAAGACGCGGTATTCAGACTTGGTGTAGACTTCGATCTTCCAACAGGATACAAGCTGTCCAACGACAGAGATCAGGTAACAGAAATCAAAATTCCATTTGGATCCACAGGCGGACATACAATGGTTGTAGAGAAAGGTGACCTTTCTTCCATCGTAAAAATCCAGTTTGTAGATGCTGAGAATAATGATGAAGTGGTAGCAGGTGGAGATTACTTTGTTGATGGAGACGGAGACGGAATCTTCCACACAAGAGAGATCACAGAGTGGGTACCGGAAGGATATGAGTTACAGGAAGTTGGAGATTTCCAGGTAGAGCTGTACAAAGAGACACCATTACAGCTGAGTGTAACAAAGATCAAAGAGGATAAACCAGAAACTCCGGATCCAGAGGAGCCAAACAAACCGGAAAAACCAGAGACTCCAGATCAGGAGAAACCAGAAAAACCAAATAAAGAAGACGATAAAAAAGAAGACAAAAAAGACGAGAAGAAGAATTCTCCAAAAACAGGAGATGAGACAAATGCAGCAGCTGCAGCATTACCGGCAGGTGTCAGTCTTGCAGCAATCCTTGCAGTATTAGTAAAAAAATTCAAATAATCTGAAAAACGAATAGACGGTTTTCGGTTATAAGAAATGAGAATATTGCCAAAAATGCATCGCATTTTTGGCAATATTTTTTTGAAATTTTCAGATTGTACTAAATCAAATACAAACGAGAATCATTCCTGTTTTCTCTTGTCTTTCTTTTAACATAATGGTATACTAAAGCTCGTAAGAAAGAGAAAATTATTCATGTACATTGAAGGAGGATTTTAAACGATGGCACAGTTTGAACAGTGGTCAGGATTTAACGGAAGACTCTGGAAAGAGGAAGTTAACGTTCGTGACTTCATCCAGAACAACTACACACCATATGAAGGTGATGAATCTTTCCTGGTTGGACCTACAGAGGCAACTGACAAATTATGGGGAGAGCTTCAGAAACTGCAGAAAGAAGAGCGTGCAAAAGGCGGCGTTCTGGATATGGAGACAGAAGTAGTTTCTGGACTGACAGCATATGGCCCGGGATATATTAACGAAGAAATGAAAGATTTAGAGCAGGTTGTTGGTCTTCAGACAGACAAACCGCTGAAGAGAGCATTTATGCCATACGGTGGTATTAAAATGGCTGAGCAGGCTTGTACAACATACGGATATGAGCCAAGCCCGAAACTGCACGAGATCTTCACAAAATATCATAAAACACACAATCAGGGAGTATTCGATATCTACACACCTGAGATGAAAAAAGCCCGTCACAGCAAGATCATCACAGGACTTCCGGACACATACGGAAGAGGACGTATCGTAGGTGACTACCGTCGTGTAGCTCTTTACGGAATCGATTACCTGATCGAGCAGAAACAGAATGATTTTATCGAGGGTGAAAGACACGGAATGAAAGGAACAGATTTCCGTCTTCGTGAAGAAATCGCTGATCAGATTAAAGCATTAAAAGAAATGAAAGAAATGGCAGCTGTTTACGGATTTGATATTTCCAAACCAGCTACAAATGCAAAAGAAGCTGTACAGTGGCTGTACTTCGGATACCTTGCAGCAATCAAGACTCAGAACGGTGCTGCGATGAGTGTTGGACGTATTTCTACATTCCTTGACATTTATATTGAAAGAGACTTAAAGAACGGAACATTGACAGAGTCAGAGGCTCAGGAGCTGATCGACCACATCGTTATGAAGTTCAGAATGGTTAAATTCGCCAGAGTTCCATCTTACAACGAACTGTTCTCAGGAGACCCGGTATGGGCTACACTGGAAATGGGTGGTATCGGAATGGACGGACGTTCTATGGTTACAAAGAGCGACTATCGTTTCCTTCACACACTGGAGAACATGGGACCTTCACCAGAGCCGAACCTGACAGTATTATATTCTTCTAATCTGCCAGAGAACTTCAAGAAATATTCTTCTTATATTTCTATCAAGACAAGTTCTGTACAGTACGAGAACGATGATGTAATGCGTCCGGTATGGGGAGATGACTATTCTATCTGCTGCTGCGTATCTGCAACACAGACAGGAAAAGAGATCCAGTTCTTCGGAGCACGTGCAAACCTTGCAAAATGTCTGCTTTACGCAATCAATGGTGGTGTTGATGAGAAGACAAAAACACAGGTTGCTCCAAAATACAGCCCAATCACATCAGAGTACCTTGACTATGATGAAGTAATGGACAAATATGACCAGATGATGGAATGGCTGTCTAAACTGTATGTAGATACATTGAACATGATTCACTACATGCACGACAAATACTACTATGAAGCAGCAGAGATGGCTCTGATCGATACAAATGTAAGACGTACATTTGCTACAGGTATCGCTGGATTCTCTCACGTAGTAGACTCTTTAAGTGCGATCAAATATGCAAAAGTTAAAGTAATCCGTGACGAAAACGGACTTGCTGTTGACTACGAGACAGAGGGAGACTTCCCAAGATACGGTAACGATGATGACCGTGCTGACGAGATTGCTGTATGGCTGTTAAGAACATTCATGAGCAAACTGAAAAAATGCCACACATACAGAGACTCTGAGCCAACAACATCTATCCTTACAATTACATCTAACGTTGTATATGGTAAGGCTACAGGATCTCTTCCAGACGGAAGAAAAGCTGGGGAACCACTTTCACCAGGAGCAAACCCATCTTACGGTGCAGAGCAGAATGGTCTGTTAGCTTCTCTGAACTCAGTTGCAAAACTTCCATACGAAGAAGCACTGGACGGAATTTCTAATACACAGACAATCAGCCCTGGAGCACTTGGACATGATGACGATGAGAGAAAAGTAAATCTGGCTAACGTAATGGACGGATACTTTGATCAGGGAGCACATCACCTGAACGTAAACGTATTCGGAACAGAGAAACTCATCGATGCTATGGAGCACCCAGAGAAAGAAGAATATGCAAACTTCACAATCCGTGTATCAGGATACGCTGTTAAATTCATCGACCTGACACGTGAGCAGCAGTTAGACGTAATTGCAAGAACATGCCATAAAGCACTGTAATTTGTAATTCACAGGGACGTAGTACAAACAGGATGCTACGTCCCTTTTTAAATATCAAGAGAAAGGGAATCAAGCAAATGAAAGGATATATACACTCAACAGAGAGTTTTGGATCCGTAGACGGACCGGGAGTCCGTTTTCTTATTTTTGTGAGCGGATGTCCAATGCGCTGTCAGTTCTGCCATAATCCGGATACATGGAGTATGAAGACAGGAACGCAGATGTCAGCAGATGAATTGTTGGACAAAGCATGGAAATACCGCAGTTATTGGGGAAAATCCGGTGGAATTACAGTCAGCGGAGGCGAGCCGCTTTTGCAGATCGACTTTTTATTGGAATTGTTTAAGAAAGCAAAAGAAAAAGGAATCCACACAACAATCGATACAAGTGGAGCACCTTTTACAAGAGAAGAACCGTTTTTTAGTAAGTTTGAGGAACTGATGAAATATACAGATCTGCTTCTTTTGGATATCAAACATATTGACGATGAGCAGCACAAGATTTTGACTGGTCATACGAATCAGAATATTCTGGATTTGGCGAGATATTTAAGTGACATCAATAAACCGGTGTGGATTCGTCACGTACTGGTTCCGGAGAGAAGTGATAATGATGAATATCTGAAAAAGCTGGATGCATTCATTCAGACACTCTCCAATGTAGAGAAAGTGGAAGTACTTCCGTACCATACATTGGGAGAGTATAAGTGGAAAGAACTGGGGATGGAATATCCGCTGGAGGGGATCGAGCCTCCTACAGAAGAGCGGATCCGCAATGCGAATGAATTGCTTCATACAGGAAAATAAAAAAGAAATCGCTCATCATCCGCCTGAGATGATGAGCGATATTTTTTATGCATTATTCTGTTTCAACAAATGCGTCTTTTCCAAGTCCGCACAGTGGACATAACCAGTCTTCCGGGATATCTTCAAAAGCTCTACACCGTTGTCTGGATCGCCTACTTCAGGATCATAAATGTATCCACATGCTTCACATAAATATTTTTTCATAAAAATAGTCCTCCTTTAATTTTTAACGAAAGCATTTAACATATGTATTATAACCAAAACAAAACGATAAGTCTACTAAAAAATAGAAATTTGTAATTAATTATAATAATAGTAATTGTTATTGATATAAGAAGAGCTAATA
>OAWF01000724.1_pt1 | contig 14221 bp, 10 predicted proteins | sample 1495411 | NCBI WGS metagenome assembly OAWF01 (sample SAMEA2580150, study PRJEB22360) | human gut metagenome | biome: human gut; feature: human-associated habitat; material: faeces | place: Denmark | collected 2008/2010 | reverse complement strand
GACGGCAAACTGGGTGTATCCGGCTGTCGCTGGAACGGATATCTGATTGCTTAGGATAGCACCTACATGAGCCAGCCAGCTTCCGTTATATTTGCGTGCGACAAGATAGAACCTGTTCGTATCGCTCACATTACCGCCTACATTCTGTTTCATGGTAACGACAAACGCTGACGGTGATGGTGTGCCCGTACTGGTAAAGTTTATTGTGCTTACCGGGCTGTCAAGCCAGTACGAAGCGGACGGTTCGACACCGGAAGTCATTTCCTGCCAGTCGGAGTTGACAGCCTTGTCCGATCTCTTCCCGGAAAGTATGTAACCGCCATCCTTCTTCCTTAGATAACGTCCACCTCTCACACGAAGAAGCGGAAGTGGCGGATTGGATGTTTGAACCTTGCTTAAGTAAGATCCTCCGGCAAACGATACTGTACTGTTTTTCGCATACGGAGTGTTGGCGGACTCCCAATGACCTGCGGCTGTGATGCTCTCACCGTCAGCACCATCCTTACCGTCAGAAAGCATGGGAACAGTTTCAATATCCACTATCTGGTCATTCACGTAAAAGATAAACTTCAATGTCTTCGTAAAGTTTCCGCTTGATATGGCTGTATTGTTGTTTATGGTAGTTTCTGTTCCACCGTCTATGCTGTATTTCAATGTACCGTCCGTTGTGGTGGATATCACGCCTCCCACTGACTTTTGCCTGTAACATGATACGGAAGACACGCTGTAGTTCCCATTCTTGTCCTTGCTTACAGAAGTGGCAGAAACGATTATACTGTATAGCACGGCATCTGAACCGTCCGCACCTCCACGGACCCCGGCTACAGTGAATGACAGATCACGGGAATACTGCTGCCCGTTCTTTGTAGCCCTGATTGTGATCTTCACCGTGTTTGTCGCAGCAAGAGTAGCTCCGGCAGATACCGATATTGTCACCACTCCCGTATTCTTGTCTGTCGCACACAGAAGATTTGTGTCAGGTGTACAGGTGATGCTGTCAAGGGTGAGCTTTTCCGTTCCATACCACATACTGACAGTTGTATTCCAAGTCTGTGAGGATACGACCTTTCCATCTGAAGTAAGGGCTGCATTGACCATCTCGTTATCGAAGTCCGCCATGATGGCATTCTCCCCGTCCTTACTCCAGCGATGCACCACAGCCGGATCACTGAACTCAGACCATACGCCATTTTCCTTAAAACGTGTACAACCCCATTCAACCTGATGGTCTGCGTCCGTACCAAGATAATTATCCGTCCAGCCTTCCGGAACATAACCATCTTTCTGCTGACTGTCCGGCTTTTCAGGGGTGTTATCTATGATATTGCCTCTTGTATATATATACTCATAGCCCTTACCGTCTTTTCCGTCCGATATCATAAGCTGCCATCTTCCGTCCTGATAGATGTAGGTAGCACGGTCAGTCGTGTTACGGTATGAATCACCGTTTTTCGGATTGGCAGGAGCCGTGGCAAATTCACCAAGGAAAGTGATACTCTCACCTTTCAGTTCACGCCCGTCAAGCAGCATATCCCAGTCTTCGTTAACCTCCCAGTCGGCAGGTTTCCCGGCAAGATAATAACCACCGTCCTTCTTTCTTAAGAAATTGCCACCTTTGATACGCAATATTCTGATGGGAGGATTGGAGGTTTCCACCTTGGATATAAAGACACAATTGGCAAGAGTGACCATTGTGTTGGCTTTGTACGGGGTTTTGGAGGATTCCCAATGACCGCCACCTATTACAGACAAACCGTCAGCACCGTCCTTACCTTTGAACAGCGACCATGTGTAGTCGGAAGGGTTGCTGCTCTCCGTGACGGTCTCCTTATTGACTGCTATGCCTATATACTTGGTGTTGTCGTTCGGCTGCTGGTACATACCCGTACCGTCCGCGTTATCCGAATAAGCTATCCATGTGTAATAAGTTTTTCCGTCAGCTCCGGGTGCACCGGGAACACCCTGCTCACCCTTTATCTCACTCCATGTGTAGTCAGAAGGGGTGTTGCTCTCCACCGCACTCGTCTTGTTGTAGGCGAATCCGATATACGCTTTCCCTGTAGGATTATTGCTGATACCTCCGCCCTGTGCGTTGTCGGCGTATCTTATCCATGTATAGTAAGTAACACCGTCCTTTCCCGGCGTTCCGGGAACACCTTGCGGACCTGTCGCTCCGTCCGCTCCTTCCGCCACTTGTTTCAACCACGCCGGATTACCTTCTGACGGTTCTGTTGTCGTTCCGTTATCATCAACACACAACCACAAAGCCCCGTTATGTGACACCCGGTCATAGTAGGCGTACTTCCCTGCAACCCATTCACCCTTGTCCAAGGGTACACGAACCTTGTTTCCCGTTATCTCATCTATCTGGAAGATAAGCCCAGTCAATAAGACCTGTTGCAACACGGCTGAATATTTCTCGCAATCAATTCCGTTAACGGTCATGCCCTTTTTTTTGCCGAACCACGCAGGCATCTGCGCCGGCTCCGGGTCCCAAGTGTTGGCATTGTCAAAAAATGTAATACAGTTGTTTCCGTTGACTGAATCAATAAGTATATAAGTCTGGCGTTCCGGGTCCGTAAAGTTACCTGTTTGTGCCAATACCATCTGCTCGGCAGGTTTCCAGTCAGAATGCCCCGGACGGGGAATGACAGTAAACTTCTTGGCTGTATAATCTGCGGCAGTCACCCGGAATTTCATTTCTTCAAAGCCGTTCAGCTTGCCTTCGCTATTTTTAGTCACAAAATAGGTGGTAAGGATATCATCAACAAACTGGCTCAATCCGTCCGCGTCCGTCAGATCGGGAGTGATGGTGTAGGTTCCATCGCCGTTATCCACGTATGACAATACGGTACAACCACCACCGGGGGAGTTTACCATACGTCCTTTGAAATAGGTTGTACGGTTATAGGCTATTTCAGGAACAAACAAACGCTTACGAAATACACCGCTTTCCATTTCAAGATTGCCCTTTTCGTCTATGTATCCACCTAATACGCCGGTAACGAAATCACCGAACTTGGCATATTTCTTAATGACAGTTCCGCCCAGTAATGATAAAAGAAAATTTGTAGAGTCCTCCTTGTCTTTGCGCAAAAAATATTTAGCCAATTCACTTATATTTGCACCTCCCGATATGGCAACAACCCTGTCTTTATTGGTTCTTATGTAAATAGAAGGATTATTATCATCATTATGTATGTATATCTCTCCCTCATTCAACCCTTCCAGTCGCTTTTCAAATGACGGGGATATTTTCGGTATAATCGGATTTCCTTCATCATCCGTTTCCGAACCGTACCACAATATCTTTATAGGACGATTTCTAGCCATGATTACACGTAATTTTCATTAACAAAAGCAGCTTTCGCCTTCTTATATTTCAACACATCGTCCTCTTCTGGATTAGTTAGTAAAAACGCGATTCCTGAAGATGAAGTTGCAATCTCTGTTTTGCCTCCGATCCCGGCGATATCATTTTGTCTAGGGCGTAAAGTCACTTTATATATAAACATCTGTTTCTTACCTATTGTATCAATCTTTTCCGGGACAGAATCCCCTTCCCGTACAAACAAATTACCGTTTATGCTGACGTGAGAAAGGCAAAGTACCTTATTTATAAACTCCGCTATATAATACGGAACGCCACAACTTGTCCCGAAAACAAAATCAAATGTTTTATAAGGGAGAGAATACATTTCTATTATCTCCTGCTTCTGATTCACAAACTGTTCGTTTTCAACTTTCAACTCCACCCCATCCGGCTTGAATCCTCCTATTATTCTGAACTGGAACATCTGCCGAACCTCATCAATCCAGAATATATTATCAAACGCAGAATTATTATCTTTATGGGAATATTCAATCAGAATAGAATCACCTATATTCTCACACACGCAGAACTCCTCACATTCTTTATCGCCTATAGTTACTGTATATATCCCCTCCGAAGGAGATAATGAGGCATAATACATCTTAATGCTTTCATTTACATCATAAGTAAGCAGTGTTATCTTGGAGGAAATATTGCCGATCTTATCATTCAAATAAGCTGAAGGTTTTTCGCCGTTATCACAAAATATTTGCAGCAGGATGTTGTCTGACACAGAAAATACTTGTCTGAAACATCCTGCATTTGAATATTTATATTTCAGCGGTTTAAAGAATAACGGACAAACATCTCCGATTGATATCATAGTCTTTTCGTAAGTTTCTAGTAACTTGTGACTTCACAAGCTTTCATTGCAAATATAACAATTAAAATTTGAATCTTTATAACGAATTAAAATTTTTCACGATCAAAGTTACCTTTGAACTTTGTGATTTTGTAAAATTGTAATCAGCCTGCTGATAATATCCCTGTACAACTTTGCCTTGGTATTCCAGTTCAACAATTCCTGTAAGATCTTCCGGGAGTTCCACATCCGAAGTCTCAAATTCCACCTCCGCCACAGTAAACATCCTTTTTGAAAGAATTATATCCCTACTTTCCCCCATTCCATCAATACCCACATCACTATTACCATCTGATGACGCAAAAGTAAGCATCTCAACAGATGAGCCGATGTATGCTTCATTGGCCAAAACCATAGAAGAAGGGGAAAACATGGCATTGAACATTGTGTCAGGGCTGAGAACGCCACCCATAAGATAATCTCTGTTCAATATATACTTAAGTCCAGATGAATCAGATTTCACCCCTACCATAAATAAATCAGTGTCACTTTCGTTGTCTGTAGTATCTTCACTTATCTTGTCAGCAAGGAACTCTATGCCGTATGCGTCCGCACGGTATGGAGATATCATTTCAAGGCTATTGTCCGTCATGGTCACGCCTGTGGTATATTCATTCGTAAAACGGAACTCATCCTTTCCATTAGCCGTGTCGTAATCCTGTTTGTCAAAGCCTATCCGTATCCGAGAATACACCAATGCAGAATTAACCTTCATCTCATAATCAGATAAATCATCTATCCTTTTGACAACATCATCCGAGAAGTATTTGCTTCTATGCCGGAAAGTTACTGTATTCCCGGATATGTCGTAAGCATAACCAAACACATAACTCATCCAGTTTGCAAATTTGGTGAAGGATGTATATATTTTGGCTCCAGGAATCTTACGGGCTGATTCAGCCGCCAAGAGCATACAATTATCAAGCCTTCTATCTCCTGTCCCCTCAATCACTCCAGTCAAACCATCTTTCTCTCCATTAATACTTTTAAGCAGTCTGTTCAGCAATGTATCGGGCTTTATAACATCCATCTCAACAGGGTTTATTCGATTTTTCCATGATGCTTTAAAATAACTTGATGTTGAGACTTTGTATGGCAAATCCGGCAATACAGGTACAATCTCTTCTTTCTCATTGACATACATAGCTCTCACTATTATTTTATCATTATGCAAAAGACTTATATTGTACGATTCCGAAACCTTCTTTTCCACTGGCGTTTCTGATTCTGTCGTAAGTTCAAAACTTCCTATCACCGTTTCCGTAGTCACCGCTTCCCCATTACTGTCAATCTCATTACTTATCTTCATAATCTGGAGCCTCACACCTCTTACATCATATCCCAAAGCACCAGACTGATATTTCCTAAACACAAACATATCAATATTAAACTCTATATTTATCCTAATTGATTTCAGAGCCTTTATCGAATATACATCATCACCCCCTACTGTTTGATCATTAAATTCAAGAGCCCCCTTTATTAAGGAATCACTGGCAGTTATATATATTGGCATTGGTGACATTTTCTTGCTGAAATAAACATTAATAAGAGTGTCATCGTCCTCCAATGTATCACCTGTAGGAATCCATTTTGCTGATTCTGAAAGTTCAAGTCCGTCATAAACAAGAGGAATGGGGCTTTTCACCTCTTCGACCGAATATTCATATTGAGTTCCTTTTTTTGACTTTATCATGGACGCCACGTTATCATCCACGGCATTTATCTGTAAGATACGACCATTATCCTGCAATGTAGAGAAATTGAGAGCGCAACTAAACCGTTCATTATACAACCAACTGTTATTTCTTGTACTTATTATTATTGAGGCAGAAGCATTCAAATAATCTTCATCATATTGTTTTAACAGCAATTTTCTAGCATCCCCAGCAAAAGAAAATTTGTTGGAAAATGTACGGATAACACCGTCATAGTCATTTCTCTTGAAACTAGCCTTCACCTCGTCCCAATTCTCAAGATCATCAGTAACCCTGTACTTCAGACCATTTATAAGTAACTCACATCGATAATACATAATTATTTCTTTTTACGATTCAACCCATCGATTTCGTCACATGTCTGCCTTACAAGACAGGCATAAGATCCGGCGGTCCATTCTTTCGGATTGATATACATCTTATTATACTTCCCAATAGCGACAACTTCATTTATAAATCCACGTTTTGTAGGCTTCTCCTTCAGTTCCTCATTCTTTCCCTTACTTATCTTATCCAAATCATATTGTGCACGGGATTTTAACGCGGATATTCTAGCATTCATGGCCATTACATCACCTTTCTTGCACGAATAACCTATCTTCATCAGAATATCACGCACCTCATCATACATTTTCAACTTCATCATGTTCTCACATGCCTTCATGCACTCCACGGTCATTGCAAGATTCATACGCTCATTACAATTCAATATCTCAGAGAACAACTGTTTGCTCCCGACAATTTCTATATAGTCATTGATAATTTTTGCCGATGCAGCCCCTTTGTCCTCATCGTCAAATTCGATAGTATTGCTATCATTGGTATAGATCTCTATAAAAACGGACAAGGGAAGTGCATATATGTCACTTGTATACCTCATAATCAGATACTTTTTGAAAATTGCTGATAATTGTTTTCTCTTATCGCCTTGGCTAATTTTGCAAATCCAATCTGCTGTGATTTCTCCAGATGCCCTATCTTTTTCTCCAATTCACTATAATCATTAACTATTGATACAGGAGGAAGATCGTTTTCGCTTCTATATGCCATAAGACCATCAAAATCATTTGCATGAGCCTTTATCCTGTCCATATCCACTGCATAAGGTATAACCTTCGCACCTTTAGGGATGTCAACCAAAGTAGGGACAGACGGAGTAATATACGCTTCTTTATCAGTAACGATTGTTTCAGGAACACCACCATCACCCACTACAGCCAATCCGCCTTTATGCGAATCAGTACCCTTGGCATACTTCGGAATAGGAGTCGCTATAATAGTAGCAAGCTGTATCGCTCCCATAGCACCTAGAGCAGCTATCATAGGTATTGCAGCAGGGAAGCCCAATTGTTTTATCGTCTGCAAAATACCACCTGCTATCTGTATAGCCGCCTCAGCTATACTGGTAGCTTTCTCAAACTTTGCCTGTTTTGTTCTTAATGCCGCTTTTTTCTTCTCCAATTCGGCATTCTTTTGTGCCGTTTTATCTTCCGCCGCACGTTTACGCGCTTCGGCTTCTTCAGTTGTTATAGCGCCTCTTTCTTCTAAAGCCTCTATACGGGAAATTTCCTCTTCACCTGCTTTCTCATTCGCTTCCTGTTCAGCCTCAATAGCTTCAATCTGGCGATCATAAATGGATGATATCATTTCACCAATTCCACTAACCATAGAAGCCCACATCTCGGTAGTTCTTTCCATCTTCTCACCGTCTGTAAGTTCTTTCCAAACACCCGATATCTTATCAGACATAATACTGAATCCCTTATCCATCCCATCAAATATACCGGCAAACGGGCTATCGATATCCGATGCAAGATCTTTCAATGCAGAAGAATAACCTTTCAACACTTCAAAATTCCTTCGTGTGATATCCTGTTGCTCTTCCGCTTTTTTCAACTGATCATCCGCATTTATAGAACCTATCTCTGCTTCCATAGCCTTTATGGATTCTCTCAGCATTTCAATTTGTTGCTTGCTTACCACGCCCGATGCTTCCGCTATCTCAATCATTTTTTCAGCAGCATCTATCTGTATCTGTAATTGCTCGTTTGCGGCTTTCCGCTCCAGTTCACGCATGGCTTCATCGTATTCTTTTCGCGATAGCAGCCCTTTTGAATAATTTTGTGTTATAATGTTTTCAAGCTCCTTATATCCAGTACTTGTAGCTGCTATACGGAGAGATGATTGTTCTTCTTCCAGTCTTAGCATCTCATCGGTATACTTTTTCTTTTCCTCGATCCTTTTTTCCTCGGCCTCTGCCAACTTCTTAGCATATTCCTCATTCTCTTTCGCTACCTTCTGCTTTCTCTCTTGAACCAACATTTCCCGGAGTTTGTTTTCTTCCTCAGAATATCCCTTTATAACTGCTATCTGGTCTTTATATTCTTTCTCTATGGCAGCAAGATTACGCTGGTGCTCATCCTCTATAAGAGAAACGGACAAGTCAGCCATTTTATTCCTAAGATTCTCTATATATTGTGCTAGATCATTTGCGGCTTTATCGACAGAATGAGGATCAAATGTAACATCTTCAATATCAATAGAGCCGGACAATTCTTCTATTTCTTTATCCAGTGCATCCATTTTAGTTATAACACTATCAATTTCATCTTGAACGCTTTCTAAGCTAAAACCTTTTGCAGCTCCGATCCATATTCCTAGAGGATTTGTACTATTGAAAGATTCACTTCTTTCCAAATTAATTTCAGCCTCTTTTCTTATCAAATCATTATATTCACTTTGTAAATCCAAACGCTCCTTAGATTTTTCAACTAATTTATTTTCAATAGCTCTAGCCTTTGCAGCAGCAATTATAGAGGTTGATAGTCTTTGATAACTATCAGCCGCTTTACCTGCAAGAATGTTTTCATCACTTATATTTTTAAAGTATGAAGGATATTGCTTTTTCAGTCCCTCAACGGCTTTTTTCCGCTCTCCCATAGGTTTATTCAAATTGACAGCAGCCCTATATAATATATCCAATTTAACAGCCTCATCTTGGGCATTTTTCACACCTTCTTTTTGAGCTTTATTCAAATCCTCCTGAAGCTGTTTTAGATAATCAATTTCTTTTCTCGCATCAAACAGGCTACCCACCCATTTGGTTATCTCACCTCCATAACTCGATAAAAGAGTTATCCCAACAACTAAAGCCGTCTGCCAATTAAGAAGGGAACTCAATACCTGTTTAAATACAGGTGTAGCAGTCTGTCCCGATTTCTTAAGAAGTTCATATTCCACCCTTGCTTTCTTTAACTCATCAATAAATATAGGAAGGTTATTGGATATGGCAAGAAAGAAAGTATTGGCACTAACAGACAAAGCCGGAAGTTCTCTCGCAATCTGTTGTATGGAAACATTAAGACCATTCCAACCCGAAGCATAATTACCCACATTACGTTGGTAATTGCCCATCTGTGCATCTATATCCTTTAATTGCTGATTCAACTTGCCGATATTGTTCAAGATATCCATACCTTTTGCTCCCTCGCGTGCAGCTTGTGAAAGGTTATAATATTCCTTTTCCAACTGAAGCATTGAAGCCTTCATCTCGTTATAGCTTCCTGCTGTGGCAATCGCTACCTGCGTATGATTTCTCAATATCGCCGAATACTGTTTATTCTGCTCTGTCAGCATGCGTAACTGGGATACCGTAGCATCTCTTTTGGACTTGTATTCCTCTTCGCTGATAGCACCTTTCTTATACTCCTTTGATAATTCCCTCAGAGATGTTCTTAAGGCTGAAATTGTTTCTTTGTTATCACTTAACCTACTGTTCAATTCGGAGGCTTGTGTATCAAAAGCCTTTACCGTCTGACGGATTGAATCAAAATCAGCAGCAGTCATGGATATTTTCTTAGATGCTTCTTGAAATGAAACAGAAGCATTTTCCGCATCTTGTGACACGTTTTTCAGATCTTCGGAAGCACCTCTCAAATTTACTTTTACTTCCGTTATCTTGTCTGCCAATGTATTCAATGGCTTGGTAAGAAGCTCTATCTTACGGGAAATATCGGTCAATAACTTTAATTGACTAGCCTGTAATTCAGACAACCTATTTTGAGAAGCATATAATTTGGTAATTGTAGCATTATAACTGTCAACTTTAGACTGGTATTCTCTTAGATTACCCGGCTTAAAATTTATACCATCACTTAATTGTTTTGTGAAATTCGCATATTCGGAAGATGTGGTTTGAATATTAATCCTTATCTCATTTAACTTCTTAACGATGTTAGGATCAATCGCATCAGTAATTTTAAATTCTGCTCCTGCCATGGTCTTTTCGTAAGTTTTGGGTAGTGCATGACTTCATGCACCTTCTAAGAGCAAAGATAGTGATTTTATTGATATTATGAAGGTGAGGAAATAAAAAAGGGAGAAGCAGAAACTTCTCCCCGTGAAAAATAATTTATTTAAATTACCAATCATCATTTTCATTGCCCACAAGACCATTCTTCACAGCTTCTTCTATTTTATCCATAATAACATTGGAATATGCATGAGCCATAATCAATGCTTTAGACGATGTTTTCTTTGCCTTATGCTGATCTTTGGGGCTGAAAGGATAACATGTTTCTATACCCCATTTTTCTGTTTTCTTTGTCGTGTCCGCAGGCTGTCCTGTTGTACCAGCAGAAAAAGCCCCCATCCATCCGCCTCCGATGTTCTGCTCAACCTCATAATATTGAAGCGTATATGTAACACGAATTTTTTTATCTTTAATATCAACTTTTATAACAGGATGAATGTTAACATTATAAGCTGTCATTCCTCCAATATGTTGAGCGATTCCTCCCACAAATCCTTTAGCAATAATTACTCCCGCATCCTTATCATTCAATTTAATTACTGAGTTTGCATCGTTAAAAGATTCTGCAAACCAATGGTTTAAAGTAATATATAACTGCTCTTTAGTCTGTTCCCCACAATTAATTATCTGCTCATAGGTCAAACTCTGATTCTTATCCAATACCAATGAAGAACCTAAATTTTCAGCCGCTTCCACCCACTTATCACCATAATTTTCCTTTGCATATTTTTCTAATTCTTCCGCTCTCATTACTTGAGCACTAAGATTCATACTGAATAATGAAACAATCATTAAGAATAATACTTTTTTCATATAGTTATAATAATTTGGTTATTATCAGCAAAGTAATATACTTTTAAAATCAAATCAAAACATTACGACATATTTGTTTGCAATTTAGAATACTGTCTAAATAAATTACAAACATAGCACTTCAATCTTCATGTTTAAATTTCACCTTCTCACTTCTTTTCCCAGTGCATACAATCAGTTTGAGATGCTTGCCGTATATCCGTTCAAGTCTATTATTTTGTTCTTCCATTTTTTGAAGTATAATTTCAAGTTTATCTATTGTTTTCATAGTCTTTTTATTTATGTTGCGAATCGCAACGTTAACGGATGTAAAGAGTGTGCCCACCTCGTAAAATAAGGTGGGAAAGACTTGATTAATATGTAAGATTTAAATTAGGCTATTTTCATCAATTTTCCGTCAGAACGTTTGCCACCAAACAGGTAATTGATGTATGCAAGCCCTTTCTGTGTGCATAGCACAACCATCACGACAAAGCCCGGATGATTATCTCTTGGGATAGGCTTTTCTTTCATCTCAAAGTAGCCTGCATCAATATATTTCTGTTTTGGCTCATTCCTGTTAGCAAAGAATACTCCTGCTTCACGAAGCTTCTTGAACAAGGTATTTCGTCCGAATGGTAAGCCGAGTATCTTGGCAGCCTGTCCTATATCACATTTGCCTTCCATCGCAAAGGCTTTGTCGGCAAAGTCAGCTTTGGGCTGGAGCTTCTCTATCTTAGCATCTTTCTGTTCGATTTGCTTTTTCTGTTGCTCCGATTCAATACGCATCCGTTCTTTCTCCTTTTCAGAAGCTACCAAAGCCTCCAATGCTTCAATGTAGGTGCTAGGAGTTTGAAAATTCCCGTTTTGTTTGTCCCTTTCCAATTCTTCCCAACGATCTATAATCTTTTCCCTGAGTTTTGCATCGTATCCGCTGGCAAGGATTAGGCAACCTTTCTTTGTAAGTTCATAACAAGGTCTTTTCTCACCCTTTTTATCGGTGTATTCAACCTCCACAAAATTGTGGGCGTTTACTCCTTGATTAAGTAAGTTTCTGATGTCACGTAAGATAGCATCATGTCGCTTTCCAGTGAGTTCAGCTATTTCAAGTGAACTCATCGTTTCTTTGTATAAAATTAAATCTGTCATAACTTGTAGCATTTAAAAGTTATTTATGAAGGCAATAGGCAAACAAAAAGCGGTTACCATATACGCTGCTACAAGTTGATAGTCTACCCCGAAGAGCACACAATAACTTACGTATAGGCAACCGCCAATATCCTAAAGTATGAGCATAAAAAATACCCATATAAAATATGAGCAACTTAACCGCTTGCTCTGCGAGATAGATAATTCTATCAACTTGTAGCACTGCAAAGGTACGCAAACTTTCCATACTACCAAACGAAAACAATATTTTTTTGAAGGCTATTTTTTGAAGATCCTCCACTGAACATCCCAACTTATCTGCTACTTCATCAAATGTTAAGCTATTATTCATTTTTATTTCCATGATCATGCAGCCATTAAAGATTTAAACTTATTCAGAAAATACACCTGACCTTTACCTGTAACGTAACAGGTATGTTTTATAAAAATGGGATTTTCACCCGATACTATCGGTCTTTCTTTAACGAAGAACAATCCCATTTCTGCCGCCCTCTGTGTAGGCATATAGTCATTTATATATTTATTCTTCGATCTGCTGTATCGCTGCCTTCTGATAAGGAACTTGTTCTCTACCATCCATTCATAAAGCCTTATTTCTCCAATCTTATATCCGTTTTGGGTGATAAGTTTCGCAAGATCTCCTATGAGAATATTGGTAGACGAACTTGTAAAACATTCTTTGAAAACTACAGCGAGTTTTGTTTCTTCTATAATAGACTGCTTCTCCTGTTCCTTCTTCTGCACTTCCAATGCCAATCGTTGCTTTTCCTCCCGTTCGCTCTTTAGCTGTGTGGCAAGACTGATAACAAGGTCAGGGTTGTTTATCATCTGCTCAAGCGTTGGCTGCGTGGCGGTCATGCCGTATCGCATCAACTCATCAAGTTTTTCAGTACACCACAGTTTCAAATCAATGTCTAACCATTGACAGAAATCAACTACTATTAATCTGTGCATCCAAGTACCACCTCCGTTATGTGATGAACCTGCCTTTGATATAACTAATTGATTTTCAGAAATACCATATTTTCTTGTAATTGCGTTAATTAATTGATTTGTAGCAGGTAAGGACAAATAATCATTGGGACGCTTTCCGTAGATTTTAGCAAGCTGTGTGGCGTTAACCATAACATCATCTTTGATGTCAAAAAGTACTTCGTTTCCATTATAGGAGAAAGTCTTGCTCGTTTCGTGAGCTGACGCAATCTGTACGGTACTATTATTCCCGTTCAAATAGATTTCATTTGGTTGTAGCATGAAATGAAATTATTTGTTATTAAATAAAAAAGCAGACAAATATCCTAGTTTGCTACAACCTACCATTGCCATTGGGCGATGATACACGGATATCGTCTGCCTATATTTTAATATATAAGTTTCCTTACGGGCATAAAAAATCCCATTGGCATATTTAATAGTAAGTTGTAGCACTACAAAGGTACAACATTTTTTCAAACAAACAAATAATGAAAATATATTTTTCATTGTTATTTTCACACGCATAATATCCATCTTTCTAATGACTTTCAACACGCCACAATATGCCTTACCTGTAATTTCTGCAATTTGCAGTGAACTTATTGTTCTTTTTTCGCCATTTTCCCCATCAATAGGTACTAACTTATTAAAATCTTCCATATCTTTGCGATATAAGATTAATATTGTTCCCCGTTGGCGGCTCAGTCACTTCCGCCTTCGGGGATTTATTTTGACTGATTGTAGCAGGTGGGGAATCGAACCTCATTGTGCCATTATTCACTCCTGCTTTCCTCCCTTATACTATCCACGCTTGGAATCGTATAAAAATAAAGTCTCGTAATAGGTGCAAGCTCATCAAGTAACGACTTGCACTTGTTACAAATGCAAAGGTAATGATGTTTTTATCTTACACAATGGTATGAATATTAAACAATTGACAATATAAATCCAATATAACTTGCTAATTTAAATGGATTTTTCATAATTCGTTCTTTGATTTAGTGATACAATTGGTTAAA
>OAWF01000720.1_pt1 | contig 14309 bp, 8 predicted proteins | sample 1495411 | NCBI WGS metagenome assembly OAWF01 (sample SAMEA2580150, study PRJEB22360) | human gut metagenome | biome: human gut; feature: human-associated habitat; material: faeces | place: Denmark | collected 2008/2010 | reverse complement strand
TGAAGGTAAACGACGATAAGTCTGGCCGTTTGCTGCTCCTGCGACTGCATTTGCATTTCATTGAGCGTTTGTAGCAGAAAAGAACCAATGCGCGGGCCGCGTCGGGCGACGTGTTGCTTCGCCAGATTTTGATATTGTTTGCCATCCCATTGCACAACGCTGAAGCCGAGTTGCTGTTTGCCAAACAGCACGCTAAAGGTGGTGGCGGGGGCTTGCCATTGTGGAAAATTCCAGCCACCAGCAGGGACGTACAGCACATCGCCGGGAACTAACGCTGCTCCAGCGCCGGTATCAATAAACTCACCTTCCAGCACAATTTCCAGCCGTGGAAAATCGACCTGATACGCAAGATCGGGCACCGGGCCGTTGCTGCTGGCAAAGTAAATCTGGCGCAGGGACAGCGGGCCGTTTATCAGGCGGGAGAGCAGATAGCTGACGTCGTGATACATGTTATTCCCTTAGGTATGTAGACGGGAAAACAGTAACTGGCATTATGAAAAAAGGCCACCTGAAAAGTGTGGCCTGATGGGAGTTCGATGTAAACATTGCGACAGTTTCAGTCGCCTTGTATTGCCGGATGCGGCGTAAATGCCTTACCCGGCCTACCGCCGCGATCTGTAGGCCGGATAAGACGCGTCAAGCGTCGCATCCGGCAAATAACATCTGGCTGATAATTACTGATTACCCACCTGATCGCCATACGGCAGAGTGTCGTAATCGATCAGTGCGTTTTTCTTATACGGGTTACCAATCCAGCGGGTAGTTTCTTTGAACTGCGGATTCACCACTGAACGGGTTGGATCGTAACCGTCGTAAGATAAGCCCGCCAAATCTGACCAGGTGTGGATCAGTTCCGCCAGGCTGTATTTACGATCAACATCCTGTGAGAAATCACGCGGATGAGTCGCTTGCCATTTTTCTGACGTCCACAGCAGGAACGGAATGGTGTACATATGACGCGTCGGGTTGTCTTCATTACGCCCCTGAGTTTTGTGCGGCGGCGTGTCGTAAACCTCTTCACCGTGGTCAGAGAAATAAACCAGGAAACCGTTCGGATCGGTCGCTTTAAAGTCTTTAATCAGGCTGGCAACCACGTGATCGTTGTACAGGTTAGCATTGTCATAATCATTATATGACTCCAGCTCTTCTGCGTTTAATCCCGGTGGAACATGCTCTGTATTACCGTCAAATTTGCCCTGATCTTCCGGATAACGGTACTTGTACTTGATATGCGTACCCAGCAGATGAACGATGATCAGTTTCTTCGGCGCAGGGTCCTTCAGCACTTCCTGGAACGGCTTCAGCACGTTGGTGTCGTATTCACGCGCACTCTGCGTACGTTGCTGGTTCATGTAGTACTGCTTGTCGGTCTGGCGCGAAAATACCGTCAGCATGGTATTGCGGGCGGTCATCGTCTGCTGGTTGGTGATCCAGAAGGTTTTATAACCCGCCTGTTTCATCATGTTCATCAGCGACGGCTGCGTCAGATACAGATCCGGGTTCTTTTCATTAGCAAAGGTCAGCGCCTGTTGCAGGATTTCAATGGTGTACGGACGAGACGTAACCACGTTATTAAACACGGTCAGATTCGGATCGGTTTTATGCAGCGCATCCAGCTCCGGCGTGGTTTCACGCGGATAACCGTACAGACTCATGCGTCCACGCTGGGTCGATTCGCCAATTACCAGCACTAAGGTGCGCGGTTCGTTACCCGATTCATCTTTGAAATTAGCCAGCGGCGGCAAGGCATTATTTTCATTCAGTAGCTTTGTTAGCGAGTTTAGTTGCTGACGATACTGATAATAGCCGGTCAGGAATTGCCACGGTGCGGCAGGCTCCATACGCGATGCCAGGTTATCCAACGTTTTCTCAAACGGCTTGTTCTTGATAAACGTATTCATGGCGATCGGATGCAGAATCAAGCCATAAAGCAGGGCAAAAGAGACAACATAACGCCACGGCTTTGGAATATAGACCGGGCGCAGGCGTGTCCACAGCAGAACTGCCACCGCCGTATAGGCCAGCGCGATAAGCACAATTTTCAGGCTGAAATACTGGCTTAAATACTCGCTGGCTTCGTTGGTGTTGGTTTCGAACATCACAAACAGAACGCTCTGCGAGAACTCCTGACCGTAGATGACGTAATAGCACAGCGCCGCCAGAGAGGCCGCCCATAGCACCACGCCGATCACTGCGGCAATAATTTTAATCCGCTTCGGAAAGAGGAATACCGGGATCAACCACAGCGAACTGAATAACAGCGAGTCGCGAATGCCGTTAGTGCCACTATAACCACTGATGTAAATAATGGCCTGTAGCAGAGTAGAGAAAAACCAAAAGTAGAGCAGTGCCCAACCCAGGGCTTTCCAGCTAAAAAGGGGTTTAGCCTGGACTTCTGTGGAATGCATAGTAAGAACCTGTCTTGAAAAAAATATCGCCGAATGTAACGACAATTCCTTAAGGATATCTGAAGGGATATCCAGATTTTGAATAAAATGCAGACAGAAATATATTGAAAACGAGGGTGTTAGAACAGAAGTATTTCAGAAAACCCTCGCGCAAAAGCACGAGGGTTTGCAGGAGAGGAAGATTAGCCGGTATTACGCATACCTGCCGCAATCCCGGCAATAGTGACCATTAACGCCTGCTCGACGCGAGGATCCGGTTCCTGGCCTTCTTTTTCTGCCTGGCGGGAGCGGTGCAGCAACTCGGCCTGCAATACGTTCAGCGGGTCGGTGTAAATATTCCGTAGCTGAATAGACTCTGCAATCCACGGCAGATCGGCCATCAGGTGAGAATCGTTGGCAATCGCCAGCACCACTTTGATGTCTTCTTCTTGCAGATTGCGTAACTCTTTACCTAACGGCCACAGTGCTTTGTCTACCAGGCGTTGGTCATAGTATTCCGCCAGCCACAGGTCTGCTTTGGCGAAGACCATCTCCAGCATGCCGAGACGCGTCGAGAAGAATGGCCAATCGCGGCACATGGCTTCCAGCTCGTTCTGTTTGCCATCTTCGACCACTTTTTGCAGCGCCGTACCTGCACCCAGCCAGGCGGGGAGCATCAGGCGGTTTTGCGTCCAGGCGAAAATCCACGGAATAGCGCGCAGTGACTCGACGCCGCCGGTTGGGCGACGTTTCGCCGGACGTGAACCCAACGGCAGTTTACCCAATTCTTGTTCCGGCGTAGCGGAGCGGAAGTAAGGCACAAAATCTTTGTTTTCACGTACGTAGCCGCGGTAGACATCGCAGGAGATAACAGACAGTTCATCCATAATACGACGCCAGCTCTCTTTCGGCTCAGGCGGTGGCAGCAGGTTGGCTTCCAGAATCGCCCCGGTGTACAGCGACAGGCTGCTGACGGTGATTTCTGGCAGACCATATTTAAAGCGGATCATCTCGCCCTGTTCGGTCACGCGCAGGCCACCTTTCAGGCTTCCTGGCGGTTGTGACAGCAGCGCCGCATGGGCAGGTGCGCCGCCGCGACCGTGGAACAACGTCAGCTCAATACCCGCTTTTTCGCAGGTTTTGATTAATGCATCCTGTGCCTGATATTGCGCCCAGGAAGCTGCCATCACGCCCGCATCTTTTGCTGAGTCGGAATAGCCAATCATCACCATCTGTTTGCCCTGAATCAGGCCGCGATACCAGTCGATATTCAGCAGCTGGGTCATGACATCGTTGGCGTTGTTCAGGTCATCGAGGGTTTCAAACAGCGGAGCAACCGGCATCGCAAACCCGATACCCGCTTCTTTCAGCAGCAGGTGGACAGCCAGCACGTCGGACGGCGTTTTCGCCATCGAGATCACGTAGGCGGCAATGGAGCCTTGCGGCGCTTCGGCAATCACCTGGCAGGTATCGAGCACTTCGCGCGTTTCGGCGCTTGGTTGCCAGTTGCGCGGTAGAAGCGGACGTTTGGAGTTCAGTTCGCGGATCAGGAACGCCTGTTTGTCGGCTTCTGACCAGCTCTCGTAGTCGCCGATACCGAGGTAGCGGGTCAGCTCGCCCAGCGCTTCGGTATGGCGGGTGCTCTCCTGACGGATATCAATACGCACCAGCGGTACGCCGAAACATTTCACGCGGCGCAGGGTGTCGAGCAGATCGCCGTTGGCGATAATACCCATGCCACACGCCTGAAGTGACTGGTAGCAAGCGTAGAGCGGTTCCCACAGTTCTTCGTTTTGTGTCGGCAGGCCTTCTGGTTTTGGCAGTTCTTCGCCTTTCAGGCGCGCTTCCAGCCATGCCTGTGTCGCCATCAGGCGAGAACGCAGGTTTTTCATCAGATAGCGATACGGTTCTGCGGCACCTTCTTCGCCAACCAGCGCCAGCAGTTCAGGGGTCGCTTCAACCATCGACAGTTCAGAAACCAGCACCTGAATATCTTTCAGGAACAGATCGGTGGCTTTCCAGCGACTGAGCAGCAGGACGTGCCTGCTGACATCGGCAGTGACGTTCGGGTTGCCGTCGCGGTCACCGCCCATCCACGAGGTAAAACGGACCGGAACAAATTCGACGGGCAGTTTGTAGCCGAGATTCTCTTCCAGTTGTTCGTTCAGTTCGCGCAGGTAATTCGGTACGCCTTGCCACAGGCTGTTTTCTACTACGGCAAAGCCCCATTTGGCTTCATCTACCGGGCTTGGACGCAGCTTACGGATTTCATCTGTATGCCATGACTGGGCGATCAACTGGCGCAGGCGGCGCATCAGCTGGTTATGTTCGTAGTCGGCGATATCTTTGTTATCGAGCTGTTTTAAGCAGGCGTTCACTTCCACCATTTTGTGGATCAGTGTACGACGGGTAATTTCGGTTGGGTGAGCCGTGAGGACCAGTTCCAGCGACAGCGATTCCACTGCTTTTTTTATGGTGTCTTCGCTCAGTTCCGGCTGGTTTTTCAGTTTGCGCAGGGTGCGGGCGATCACTTCCGGGTTGCTGGCAGCTTCGCCTTTCGGCGAAATGCTGTGGTATTGCTCGGCGGTGTTGGCCAGGTTCAGAAACTGACTAAACGCACGCGCAACGGGCAGCAGCTCGTCGTTCGACAAATTTTGTAAGGTGGTGAGCAACTCCTGGCGGTTAGCATCATTGCCAGCGCGTGAAGATTTGGACAACTTACGGATAGTTTCTACGCGTTCAAGAATGTGTTCTCCCAACGCATCCTTGATGGTTTCTCCCAGCACTTTGCCGAGCATACTGACATTACTACGCAATGCGGAATATTGTTCGTTCATATTACCCCAGACACCCCATCTTATCGTTTGATAGCCCTGTATCCTTCACGTCGCATTGGCGCGAATATGCTCGGGCTTTGCTTTTCGTCGTCTTTTATAAAGCCACGTAAAAGCGGTGACGTCAAATGCTGCGAAATCGCTTCAGCAAACGAATAAATAGCAGGAATTTACGCCATTAAATTCACGACGCTTTAAATAAGCGTAACTTATGGGAATGTTAAAAAATCGCCTCGAATAACACCAAAGGTGTAGGTCGGATAAGATGCGCAAGCATCGCATCCGACATTGTTTGGCCTACGTTTTAATGCCAGCAAAAATGGTGAATCACCTGGGTGATCAGTTCGCGGGTGGGCTTGATAAACCTCGTCTCCAGATATTCATCAGGCTGATGAGCCTGATTAATTGAGCCAGGCCCCAGAACCAGCGTCGGGCATAACGTTTGAATAAACGGCGCTTCGGTACAGTAATTCACCACTTCGGTCTTTGCTCCGAGCAATTTCTCAACCACTTCAACCAGTTGATGATTCGGTGGGCATTCATAGCCAGGGATCGGCGGATGCAGCTCGTCGACCGTCAGACGACCCGGCCAGCGTTCGCTCACTGGAGCCAATGCATCGTTGAGCAAACCGTTAAGTTCATTGAGTGTCATGCCTGGCAGCGGACGAATATCCATATGCAACTCACAACAAGCGCAAATACGGTTAGATGCATCGCCGCCGTGGATATGCCCGAGGTTGAGCGTAGGGTATGGCACGGTAAACGCGTCGTAGTGATAACGTTCTTTCAGGTTATCGCGCAATTGCAAAATATGCCCGATGGCGTCGTGCATCAGTTCGATAGCGTTAACTCCGCGTGCTGGATCGCTGGAGTGGCCCGACTGGCCCTGAATACGGATGGCGTTAGAGATATGACCTTTATGCGCGCGTACCGGTTGCAGCGACGTTGGCTCGCCAATGATGGCGCAATCCGGGCGCAGGGCGGTAGTTTCGGCAAAATAACGCGCTCCGGCCATACTGGTTTCTTCATCGGCAGTCGCCAGAATGTAGAGCGGTTTTGCAAGCTTCGTGACGTCGACATCGCGTAGCGCATCAAGGATAAACGCAAAAAAGCCTTTCATGTCGGCGGTGCCTAAGCCGTAAAGCTTGCCGTCATGCTCCGTCAACGTAAATGGATCGCGCGTCCAGCGTCCGTCATCAAATGGCACCGTATCGGTATGCCCCGCCAGCAACAAACCGCCAGCCCCCTGTCCGCAACTGGCCAGCATATTAAATTTGTTGCGAGTTCCTGGCACAGGCTGTACTTCCACATTGAAGCCTAAATCCTTAAACCAGTCCGCCAGCAGAGTGATTAAATCTGCATTGCTTTGATCGAGTGCCTCTTCCGTGGCGCTTATTGAAGGTGTGGCAATCAGAGCACGGTAAATCTCGATAAATGGCGGTAATTTGTTTTTCATTGTTGACACACCTCTGGTCATGATAGTATCAATATTCATGCAGTATTTATGAATAAAAATACACTAACGTTGAGCGTAATAAAACCCACCAGCCGTAAGGTGAATGTTTTACGTTTAACCTGGCAACCAGACATAAGAAGGTGAATAGCCCCGATGTTGAATACGCTGATTGTGGGTGCCAGCGGCTACGCTGGCGCAGAGCTAGTGACCTATGTAAATCGCCATCCGCATATGAACATAACCGCTTTGACTGTTTCAGCGCAAAGCAATGATGTGGGAAAGTTAATCTCCGATTTGCATCCGCAGCTAAAAGGCATCGTTGATCTGCCGTTGCAGCCGATGTCGGATATCAGCGAGTTTAGCCCAGGGGTGGACGTGGTGTTTCTCGCCACCGCCCATGAAGTCAGCCACGATTTAGCGCCGCAATTTCTTGAAGCAGGCTGTGTGGTGTTCGACCTTTCCGGCGCGTTTCGTGTTAACGATGTCGCCTTCTATGAAAAATATTACGGCTTTACCCATCAATACCCGGAACTGCTGGAACAGGCAGCCTACGGTCTGGCGGAGTGGTGCGGTAATAAATTAAAAGAAGCGAACTTGATTGCCGTGCCAGGCTGTTATCCGACGGCAGCACAGCTGGCGCTGAAACCGTTGATTGATGCCGATCTTCTTGACCTCAATCAGTGGCCGGTGATCAACGCCACCAGCGGCGTGAGCGGTGCAGGACGTAAGGCAGCGATTTCAAATAGTTTTTGTGAAGTTAGCCTGCAACCGTATGGCGTCTTTACCCATCGCCATCAACCAGAGATCGCCACACACCTCGGTGCTGACGTTATCTTCACCCCGCATCTGGGCAATTTCCCGCGCGGCATTCTCGAAACCATTACCTGCCGCCTGAAACCGGGTGTGAGCCAGGTGCAAGTGGCGCAAGCGTTACAGCAGGCGTATGCCCATAAACCACTGATGCGGCTGTATGACAAAGGCGTTCCGGCGCTGAAAAATGTCGTTGGACTGCCATTCTGCGATATCGGTTTTGCCGTTCAGGGCGAGCATCTGATTATTGTGGCGACCGAAGACAACTTACTGAAAGGCGCGGCGGCACAAGCGGTGCAGTGCGCCAATATTCGTTTCGGCTATGCGGAAACGCAGTCTCTTATTTAAGGGTGCAATGATGAATCCATTAATTATCAAACTGGGTGGCGTACTGCTGGATAGTGAAGAGGCGCTGGAACGTCTGTTTAGCGCACTGGTGAATTATCGCGAGTCACATCAGCGTCCGCTGGTGATTGTGCACGGCGGCGGTTGCGTGGTGGATGAGCTGATGAAAGGGCTGAATCTGCCGGTGAAAAAGAAAAATGGCCTGCGGGTGACGCCTGCGGATCAGATAGACATTATCACCGGAGCACTGGCGGGAACGGCAAATAAAACCCTGCTGGCATGGGCGAAGAAGCATCAGATTGCGGCCGTAGGTTTGTTTCTCGGTGACGGCGACAGCGTCAAAGTGACCCAGCTTGATGAAGAGTTAGGCCATGTTGGACTGGCGCAGCCAGGTTCGCCTAAGCTTATCAACAGCTTGCTGGAGAACGGTTATCTGCCGGTGGTCAGCTCCATTGGCGTAACAGACGAAGGGCAACTGATGAACGTCAATGCCGACCAGGCGGCGCTGGCGGCAACGCTGGGCGCGGATCTGATTTTGCTCTCTGACGTCAGCGGCATTCTCGACGGCAAAGGGCAACGTATTGCCGAAATGACCGCCGCGAAAGCAGAACAACTGATTGAGCAGGGCATTATTACTGACGGCATGATTGTGAAAGTGAACGCGGCGCTGGATGCTGCGCGCACGTTGGGCCGTCCGGTAGATATCGCCTCCTGGCGTCATGCGGAACAGCTTCCGGCACTGTTTAACGGTATGCCGATGGGTACGCGGATTTTAGCTTAAGTTTTGTTGGCCGGAGGCGCAGCTTTCCGGCATTGAATTTCAAAATAAGGAAACAGAGTTATGGCACTTTGGGGCGGGCGTTTTACCCAGGCAGCAGATCAACGGTTCAAACAATTCAACGACTCACTGCGCTTTGATTCCCGTCTGGCGGAGCAGGATATTGTTGGCTCTGTGGCCTGGTCCAAAGCCCTGGTAACGGTCGGCGTGTTAACCGCAGAAGAGCAGGCGCAACTGGAAGAGGCGCTGAACGTGCTGCTGGAGGATGTTCGCGCCAGGCCACAACAAATCCTTGAAAGCGACGCCGAAGATATCCATAGCTGGGTGGAAGGCAAACTGATCGACAAAGTGGGTCAGTTAGGCAAAAAACTGCATACCGGGCGTAGCCGTAATGATCAGGTAGCAACTGACCTGAAACTGTGGTGCAAAGATACCGTTAGCGAGTTGCTGACGGCTAACCGGCAGTTACAATCCGCTCTGGTCGAGACCGCGCAGAACAATCAGGACGCGGTGATGCCGGGTTACACTCACCTGCAACGCGCCCAGCCGGTGACGTTCGCTCACTGGTGCCTGGCCTACGTTGAGATGCTGGCGCGTGATGAAAGCCGTTTGCAGGACGCGCTTAAGCGTCTGGATGTCAGCCCGCTAGGCTGTGGCGCACTGGCAGGAACGGCCTATGAAATCGATCGTGAACAGTTAGCAGGCTGGCTGGGCTTTGCTTCAGCGACCCGTAACAGTCTTTGTTCTGCGTCTGACCGTGATCATGTGCTGGAACTGCTTTCTGCTGCCGCTATCGGCATGGTGCATCTGTCGCGTTTTGCTGAAGATCTGATTTTCTTTAACACCGGCGAAGCGGGGTTTGTGGAGCTTTCGGACCGCGTGACTTCCGGTTCATCATTAATGCCGCAGAAGAAAAACCCGGATGCGCTGGAGCTGATTCGCGGTAAATGCGGTCGGGTGCAGGGGGCGTTAACCGGCATGATGATGACGCTGAAAGGTTTGCCGCTGGCTTACAACAAAGATATGCAGGAAGACAAAGAAGGTCTGTTCGACGCGCTCGATACCTGGCTGGACTGCCTGCATATGGCGGCGCTGGTGCTGGACGGCATTCAGGTGAAACGTCCGCGTTGCCAGGAAGCGGCGCAGCAGGGTTACGCCAACGCTACTGAACTGGCGGATTATCTGGTGGCGAAAGGCGTACCGTTCCGCGAGGCGCACCATATTGTGGGTGAAGCTGTGGTGGAAGCCATTCGTCAGGGCAAAGCGTTGGAAGATCTGCCGCTCAGTGAGTTGCAGAAATTCAGCCAGGTGATTGGCGAAGATGTCTATCCGATTCTGTCGCTGCAATCGTGCCTCGACAAGCGTGCAGCAAAAGGCGGTGTCTCACCGCAACAGGTGGCGCAGGCGATTGCTTTTGCGCAGGCGCGGTTGGGGTAATTTGTTTATATTGCTCCCCTGAAAATGGGGAGCTTACCACGCCTACAAAGTGTGACACTTCGTAGGCGGATAAGGCGTTTACGCCGCATCAGGCAGAAATTTGTCAGCATTCTGGTGACCTTAAATTTAACGCCCAACCAGAACCATTATTTGTCACATTCCTTTTTATTCTTGCGTCTTCTTTACCTTCACTCTCCCCATAAAAATTATATTTTCAATACATCAGCCAATACATACTTTAATTAATTGAATATAATTCATTTCTATTGCTGTGTTCATTTTTAATGATTAATGGAGTTTGTTATGTGATTATTTAACGTGTTGTTTTAACGATAATGGCTAATTATTCAGGTGGTTTTTGAGGGTGTTTTTTCTCCTCGGTAGAAATTTTTATTTTTAATGTGATCACGGTTGAATAATCACCTTTTCTCTCTTGTATGGTAGTAGGCGTAAAATTAAGTTTGAAGTGTCTATTTACAATACAGGAGATTGCAATAATGAAAATTATTGCTGTGGATGTTTTTGTTACTTGTCCCGGGCGTAATTTCGTTACGCTTAAAATAACCACTGAAAGCGGACTTTGTGGATTAGGAGATGCCACGTTAAATGGTCGCGAATTGTCGGTCGCTTCTTATCTGAAAGATCATCTTTGTCCTCAATTAATTGGCCGCGATGCCAGCCGTATCGAAGATATCTGGCAATTCTTTTATAAAGGAGCTTACTGGCGACGTGGTCCCGTCACGATGTCGGCCATTTCTGCCATTGATATGGCGTTGTGGGATATCAAAGCTAAAGCGGCAAATATGCCATTGTATCAACTGCTTGGTGGCGCTTCTCGTGAAGGCGTGATGGTTTATTGCCACACCACCGGGCGGACGATTGATGAAGTCCTTGAAGACTATGCAAAGCACCAGCAGATGGGCTTTAAGGCGATTCGTGTGCAGTGTGGTGTACCGGGTATGCAAACCACCTATGGTCTGGCGAAGGGCAAAGGACTGGCGTATGAACCAGCAACCAAAGGCCTGTGGCCAGAAGAGCAGTTGTGGTCTTCAGAAAAGTATCTCGATTTTACGCCGAAGTTATTTGAAGCGGTGCGTAATAAGTTCGGTTTTAACGAACATCTGTTGCATGACATGCACCATCGCCTGACCCCCATCGAAGCGGCGCGCTTTGGGAGGAGCATTGAGGATTACCGCCTGTTCTGGATGGAAGATCCTACGCCTGCCGAGAACCAGGAATGTTTTCGTCTGATTCGCCAGCATACCGTGACGCCGATTGCGGTCGGTGAAGTGTTTAACAGTATCTGGGACTGCAAACAGTTAATCGAAGAGCAGCTGATTGACTATATTCGCACGACGATTACCCATGCAGGCGGCATTACCGGGATGCGACGGATTGTCGATTTTGCATCGCTTTATCAGGTACGTACCGGTTCGCATGGCCCTTCAGATTTATCGCCTGTTTGTCATGCGGCGGCGCTGCATTTTGACCTCTGGGTGCCAAACTTTGGCGTTCAGGAGTACATGGGCTATTCCGAACAAATGTTTGAAGTCTTCCCGCACAGCTGGCGCTTCGATGAAGGTTATATGCACCCAGGCGATGAACCGGGGCTGGGTATTTCTTTCGATGAGAAACTGGCGGCGAAATATCCGTATGACCCGGCGTATCTCCCCGTCGCACGACTGGAAGATGGCACATTGTGGAACTGGTAATAGCGGTTCGCTTAATTATTTTCTGAATATTCATCAAATCGATTAATTCCGCTCAAGGAGCTAAAAATGGACGTTGATGTGTCAACCAGTGTTGCGGGTAATAAACCGCAACGGATTCGTCGTATTCAGACAGTGACCCTGGTTTTATTATTTATGGCGGGGATCGTTAATTTTCTCGACCGTTCGTCATTGAGCGTGGCAGGTGAAGCAATTCGTGGCGAGTTAGGATTATCCGCTACCGAGTTTGGTGTTTTGCTTTCTGCATTTTCTCTGTCTTATGGTTTTTCACAACTTCCTTCCGGTATTTTGCTAGACCGCTTTGGCCCACGAATAGTGTTAGGCGCAGGCTTAATATTCTGGTCATTAATGCAGGCATTAACAGGAATGGTTAATTCTTTTAGCCACTTTATTTTAATGCGTATCGGTCTGGGTATTGGCGAAGCGCCATTTATGCCTGCGGGAGTAAAGTCGATCACCGACTGGTATGCGCAAAAAGAACGCGGCACGGCGCTGGGGATTTTTAACTCATCTACCGTTATCGGTCAGGCTATCGCGCCTCCTGCTCTTGTATTGATGCAACTGGCATGGGGCTGGCGGACGATGTTTGTCATCATCGGCGTAGCAGGGATTCTGGTTGGGATCTGTTGGTACGCGTGGTATCGCAACCGGGCGCAGTTTGTCCTGACCGAGGAAGAACGGACATATCTCTCCGCGCCGGTTAAACCGCGTCCACAGTTACAATTTAGCGAGTGGCTGGCGCTGTTTAAGCATCGGACAACCTGGGGGATGATTTTAGGTTTCTCTGGCGTCAATTATACCGGTTGGCTCTACATCGCGTGGTTACCCGGTTATTTGCAGGCCGAACAAGGTTTCAGTCTGGCGAAAACCGGTTGGGTGGCGGCAATTCCTTTCCTCGCGGCGGCGGTCGGGATGTGGGTTAACGGTATTGTTGTCGATCGGCTGGCGAAAAAAGGCTATGACCTGGCGAAGACGCGTAAACCGGCGATTGTCTGCGGTTTGATGATGTCGGCATTAGGCACGTTGCTGGTCGTGCAATCTTCCTCGCCAGCCCAGGCGGTAGCGTTTATCTCAATGGCGCTGTTCTGCGTGCATTTCGCGGGAACATCTGCATGGGGGCTGGTGCAGGTGATGGTGTCAGAAACAAAAGTGGCTTCCATCGCCGGGATTCAAAACTTTGGCAGTTTTGTTTTTGCTTCCTTTGCTCCGATCGTAACCGGTTGGGTCGTGGATACCACACACTCGTTTAATCTGGCGCTGGTTATCGCGGCCTGTGTGACGTTCACCGGGGCGCTGTGTTACTTCTTTATTGTCAAAGATCGGATTGAGTAACCGTTACTATCAGGCTCTCTTGCTGTGGGCCTGTAGAATAAAAAAAAGCGGATCCTGGAGATCCGCAAAAGTTCACGTTGGCTTTAGTTATTCGAGTTGAGAAACTCTCGAAACGGGCAGTGACTTCAAGGGTTAAAAGAGGTGCCGCTCCGTTTCTGTGAGCAATTATCAGTCAGAATGCTTGATAGGGATAATCGTTCGTTGCTATGCTACCTATCGCCGCGAACTATCGTGGCAATGGAGGATGGATAATGAATATTCGTGATCTTGAGTACCTGGTGGCATTGGCCGAACACCGCCATTTTCGGCGTGCGGCAGATTCCTGCCACGTTAGCCAGCCGACGCTTAGCGGGCAAATTCGTAAGCTGGAAGATGAGTTGGGCGTGATGTTGCTGGAGCGGACCAGCCGTAAAGTGTTGTTCACCCAGGCGGGAATGCTGCTGGTGGATCAGGCGCGTACCGTACTGCGTGGGGTGAAATTCCTTAAAGAGATGGCAAGCCAGCAGGGCGAGACGATGTCCGGGCCGCTGCATATTGGTTTGATTCCCACGGTTGGACCGTACCTGCTACCGCATATTATCCCGATGCTGCACCAGACCTTTCCAAAGCTGGAAATGTATCTGCATGAAGCACAGACCCACCAGTTACTGGCGCAACTGGACAGCGGCAAACTCGATTGCGTGATCCTCGCGCTGGTGAAAGAGAGCGAAGCATTCATTGAAGTGCCGTTGTTTGATGAGCCAATGTTGCTGGCTATCTATGAAGACCACCCGTGGGCGAACCGCGAATGCGTACCGATGGCCGATCTGGCAGGGGAAAAACTGCTGATGCTGGAAGATGGTCACTGTTTGCGCGATCAGGCAATGGGTTTCTGTTTTGAAGCCGGGGCGGATGAAGATACACACTTCCGCGCGACCAGCCTGGAAACTCTGCGCAACATGGTGGCGGCAGGTAGCGGGATCACTTTACTGCCTGCGCTGGCTGTGCCGCCGGAACGCAAACGCGATGGGGTTGTTTATCTGCCGTGCATTAAGCCGGAACCACGCCGCACTATTGGCCTGGTTTATCGTCCTGGCTCACCGCTGCGCAGCCGCTATGAGCAGCTGGCAGAGGCCATCCGCGCAAGAATGGATGGCCATTTCGATAAAGTGTTAAAACAGGCGGTTTAAGCCATTTAGCGCAGCTACCCGATAGGCTTCC
>OAWF01000717.1_pt1 | contig 14339 bp, 10 predicted proteins | sample 1495411 | NCBI WGS metagenome assembly OAWF01 (sample SAMEA2580150, study PRJEB22360) | human gut metagenome | biome: human gut; feature: human-associated habitat; material: faeces | place: Denmark | collected 2008/2010 | reverse complement strand
GCGCATGGCCTCCCTTGGACATACGTCCTCTGGCGGTCATCCGACATCAGTGCGCAGTCTCCGTTTGCCACCTACAAGAAGTGGTTCCCGGCCCGCGCTCGCTTTTTCAATTCCAATTTGCGAGCCCAAATCAGGCAACTTGTTTATTCAACCATCGAGGCGGGACACTGGAATCCGCGCGTGTCGCGTGCTCGCGCCGACCATACTCTCATAAACCATCAAAAAAGATTACTTGACTCGATACGAATAGGTTGGCGATTACGGGTGAACAGCCAATTGCAGAAACCGGGAATCGTCTGCTCGTACACACGTGTCATAAATCACGCACCAAATATGAACGTTCGGATTGTGACGTACAGCACTGGGCGTTACGCTAAGCGACGTGACACAATCACTGGCAAAAAACATCAAACCCAATCACGAACATGGCGCAAACGTGCTGTACCAACATGGCACCCTGGCCCTACTGGTACCAGGCCTGCTGGAAGGCACCACCACCATCGGCGAGCTGCTCAAGCACGGCGATACGGGTATCGGCACCGGCGAAGGGCTCGACGGCGAGCTCATTATCTTGGATGGGGTCGCATATAAGGTCGGCCAATCCGGTGTGGCCGAGCGCGTGCCAGATGATTTCACGATGCCATTTGCCAACAGCCATAGGGCGGCATTCCAGTATCAGTGCGAACGCGAAGATATTGGTCTTGAGGAACTGAACAAGAAAATCGTTGAGGCCAACGGTCGCGCGAACACCTTCTTCTCGGTGGTGGTGCGCGGCACGTTCAGTTTCATCAAGACCCGCGCGGTCATCAAGCAACAGGCACCCTACCCCACGTTGGTGGAAGTGGCCGATCGACAGGCCGTGTTCCTGCGCCACGATGTCAAAGGCACCATGCTCGGATACTTCTCCCCTGTGATGTTTCATGGTGCTGCCGTGGCCGGATTCCATGAGCATTTTCTGTCCGACGACCACACGTTCGGCGGGCATGTGCTTGATGCGGTACTCCAACGAGGCAAAATCTACAGTCAGGTATTCGACACCCTAGTACAGCATCTGCCGGTGGATGATCCCGGATACCGCAATCATGATTTCAGTCAGGATCCGATTGCTGAGGCCATCTCCAGTGCCGAAGGCGACATTCGTCCACACAACGAATGATTGCCCGGCCAATAGTCCAAGCCCACTCCCCCATAGCTGGCGGCATTGGCCCTCGGCACTTTCTGGGACGAAACGAATGTTCCTCACTCCCCGTGGCCGGCGGCATTGACTTGCATTGCGAATGATTGCCAAGCCAATAGGCTCGGCTACCCCCACACAGCCTGCGGCATTTACTCGTATCGCAAATGATTTCCGCAAGAACAGCGCGAATCCAACTCATATTCTTCGGATAACCGCGCATACCGCGCGCACGCCTGAAATCGGACTCCCACACTGCCGGTATTTGGTTAACACGTTATTAGTCTCACATTGCTCTTACCTAGAACCGGCCGCTACGATACTATTGCCAGCTATGACGGCACAACGCACGACCCGCAAACGTGATTGGTTTGACAATCAGCCCGGCGCATGGGTGATGGTTATGCTGCCCGCAGCGGCAGGCTTCATTATCGGTGGTCCTAATCTTGATACGCTCTGGCTATTGGCGATTTGGGCTTTGTGCTATTGCGTGCAGTTCAGCGCTGCGCACTGGTTCAAGGCACACTTCTCGCACCGCTATCTGCCACCGATGATTGCCTATACCGTGGCACTTACCGTAATTGGCCTGCCATTCCTGATTACGCATACCGGCATACTGCGCTGGGCTCCTTTATATATAGTGCTGGTCGCGCTATCAATGCTGTCCTCGTGGTTGAGGAAGGAGCGCTCGCTGTGGGGCAATGCGGTATCGGTGATTGCCGCGTCGACGATGGCCACGGTAATCACGTCATTCGGCAGCGCTGCCAAGACGGCATGTGCTATTCCTCTCAACGCGGCGCAAGCCTCGTGCGGAGCCGATACAGACGCCGCACGTGCCATGATTCGGAATATGCCGGGATTCAGCCAGATATTTGAACCCCGTGCCTGGTGGCCCGCTGGTTCTTTGCCCATGAACGGGCTGATTGCCACTGCGCTGTTCGCACTCATCCAATACGGCTCGGTATTGGTGGTCAAAACCATGATTCGAGAACGTGGGAAGCGTTCGTACGTGGCAGCATCGTGGATATGGCATGTGATGTTGGTGGCGCTGACCATAGTGGCAGGGCATAATCCGTTCCTCATAACAATGAGCGTGCTGCTACTGGCCCGTGCCATCGCCCTGCCTGTGGCCGCTCGGTACCGAACCATGAAACCTGTGGTAACTGGTATTACCGAAGCATTCGCCAGTCTTATTGCTTTTGGCTGCATTCTTGCGGCGGTGTTGATGTAATACCGCCTATGCATAGGGCCTCCACCGCGCGGTGAAATGCCCACCACGTAGTGATTCTTCCACCACGATGTTAGCGAGAATTCCTTATCCGCGGAATTCCGCCATTCTGGGACACCGCGCGGTGGGTATTTCACCGCGCGGTGGGAAATACACGTCGCGGTGGCGCCCCAAAGGCTTTTCATCACATAGCAAAATACACAACATATGACAAAGAGCCCGGCCCCGGAATGGGGTCGGACTCCTGTTACGCGGTCATGAAACCGTTTGGTCTCATATCGCTAATGGCACATGGCCATTAGACTCTTGCAATCAGCGCTCGGAGGCTTCCTCAGTGGCGGCCTCGCCTTCGCGCTCGATGCGCAGCTTGTGGCCTTCCTCCTGGGAGACGCCGTAGTAGGCACCGACGGCGATGTCCTTCATGTCGTTAATCAGCGGGATGCGCGGGTTAGCCGGGGTGCACTGATCCTCATAGGCACGCATGCCGATCTGATCAAGCACGGACCAGAAGTAATCCTCATCCACGCCGCAATCCTGGAAGCTCTTGTTCATGCCGAGCTTGTTGTCGCGGTAATCCTCGACGGCCTTAGCCAGGTTCTCCACGGCTTCGGCCGGGGTCTTGCCGGTGTCGATGCCGAGATTGCGGGCGATGTCCTGGTAGCGCTCCGGAGCGACGTACTTGTTGTACTTCGGCCAAGAGGTGGGCTCCTCAGGAATCTGGCCGTTGTAACGAATCACATACGGCAGCAGGATGGAGTTGGTACGGCCGTGGGCGATGTGGCACAGAGCACCGATGGTGTGGGCCATGCCGTGGCACATGCCAAGGAACGCGGAGCCGAACGCCATGCCGGCCATGGTGGCGGCGTTGTGCATCTTCTCCTGGGCGTCGGTCTTGGCCAGGCCGGGCTCGCCGTTGACGGACTCAGCCAGGTTGTCCCAGATGAGCTTGGCAGCGTGCAGCGCCATGCCGTCGGTGAAGTCGTTCGCGTACACGGACACGTAGGCTTCCATCGAGTGGGTCAGGGCGTCGAAGCCGGCGTCGGAGGCCAGCTTGCGCGGCTGGGTGCGGGCCAGCACCGGATCCACGATGGCCACGGACGGGGTCAGGGCGTAGTCGGTGATCGGGTACTTGTAGCCGGTCTTGTGGTCGGTGATCACAGCGAACGGCGTGACTTCGGAACCGGTGCCGGAGGAAGTCGGGATGCACACCAGCTTGGCCTTCTTGCCCAGCGGCGGAATCTTGAAGGCGCGCTTACGGATATCGAAGAACTTCTCGCGCACATCGGAGAAGGCGATTTCCGGGTGCTCGTAGAGCAGCCACATGATCTTGGAGGCGTCCATCGGGGAGCCGCCGCCGACCGCGATGATCGTGTCCGGCTCGAACTCGTCGCGCATCATGGCCGCACCCTTTTCGACGGTCTCGACGGAGGGCTCCGGCTCGACGTAGTCGATGATGCGGAAGGTCACGCGGTTGGAACGGGCACGCAGCTGGTCGATGATCTTGTCGACGATGCCGAGCTGCTCCATGACCTTATCGCAGACGATGACGGCCTTCTCGATGCCGTACATGTCGCGCAGGTACTTGATGGCGTTCGGCTCGAAGTAGGTCTTGGCCGGGATCTTGAACCACTGCATGTTGTTGTTCCTCCGAGCAATGCGCTTGATGTTGACGAGGTTCACGGCCTGCACGTTGCCGGAAACCGAGTTGCCGCCGTAGGAGCCGCAGCCGAGGGTCAGGGACGGGGCGATGGCGTTGTAGATATCACCGATGCCGCCGAGAGAGGAAGGCTGGTTCCAGATGATGCGGCAGGCGTGCATACGAACACCGTACTCGCGCACGAGCTCCTGGTTGTTGGTGTGGATGGCGGCGGTGTGGCCGGCACCCAGCTTGAGCATCTTCTCGCACATCTCGAAGGCCTGCTCCTTGTTATCGGCCTTGAGGACGGCCTGCACCGGAGCGAGCTTCTCGTGGGTCAGCGGCTCATCGTCAGAGACTTCCTTGCACTCCGCGGCGAGGATGGTGGCATCCTCAGGAATGTCGAAGCCGGCGGCCTTGGCGATGAACTGCGGGGACTTGCCCGGCACCACGGAGTTCAGCACCGGCTTTTCACCGGAACCGGCCACGCAGCCGAACATGTACTTCTCGAGCTTGGCCTTCTCTTCGGCATTGACGAAGTAGGCCTTGCGCAGCTTGAGTTCCTTGATGAGCGGGGCGTAGACGTCCTTGTGGGCGATGATGGCCTGCTCGGTGGCACAGATCATGCCATAATCGAAGTGCTTGGAGAGCACCAGATCGTTGGCGGCGCGCACGATGTCCACGTCCTTGTCGACGTAGGCCGGCGCGTTGCCGGCGCCCACGCCCAAGGCGGGCTTGCCGGAGGAGTATGCGGCCTTGACCATGCCCGGACCGCCGGTCGCGAGGATGGTGGCGATGCCGTCGTGCTTCATCAGTGCGCCGGTCGCCTCGATGGAGGGGTGCTCGATCCACTGGATGCAGTTCTCGGGGGCGCCCGCCTCGATGGCGGCGTCGCGCACGATCTTGGCTGCTGCGACGGAACAGTTCTGGGCGCCGGGGTGGAAGCCGAAGATGATCGGGCAGCGGGTCTTCAATGCGATCAGGGACTTGAAGATGGCGGTGGAGGTCGGGTTGGTGACCGGGGTGACGCCGGCGACCACGCCGACCGGTTCGGCAACTTCATCGATGCCGAGCACGTCATCTTCGCGGATGATGCCGACGGTCTTCTGACCAGCCAGGTAGTTGGTGATGTGCTCGCAGGCGAAGATGTTCTTGGTCGCCTTGTCTTCCACCAGGCCACGGTGCGTTTCGTCGACGGCCATTTTGGCGAGCACGAGATGCTTGTTCAGCGCCGCCACGGAGGCCTTGGCGACGATGTGGTCGACCTGCTTCTGGTCGAGCTTTTCGAATTCGACGAGAGCCTGCTGGCCCTTGGCTACGAGTGCGTCCACTTCAGCTTCGGCTGCGGCAAGCTTTTCTTCCGGAGTCGGCTTCGTTGCGCTGTTCTTAGTTTCTGCCACTGTAGGATCCTCCTCTAATAGAGATCTGGAACGTGGTGCGTTATTCCTTATTGCTGATTGCCGTTGTGCAACAGTCACGTCACGACGCTTCATGACACTGAATCGCCTGTGACCTGCATCACAATATACATGACCCATTGCATCTTTTCATCCCTTAAGCGAGTTGTGCGTTTCGTGTTATATTCCGTGTGCTTAATGTTCAAACAACGATTATTTTTGCACAAAACTCTGTTCACTCTCTCCTAATTGTAACCTTTTGTTCATTTTATATATCAAATGAACATTGCATCACCCCTATTTCTAAAAGCCGTTTTTTAAAACTCACGTATTCAAGTCTGCCTTGTTAGACAACTTCTACAAAATCATTTTATTTTAGTGGGCTTGTCGTGTGACCGCCCATCGGCGAAATCACCAATCGGCGTTATCACTGGGTTTCCGCCCCGCCTTCCGATGAGCCTTTCGATACGTCGACGGCGTCGTTCCCGTCTCGTCCAGAAAGCGCCGGTTGAAATTCGACGCATTGTCGTACCCGCATTCCTCCCGGATCCTGGCCACCGCGCGATCCGTTGTGGCCAGCAGACGTTTGGCCCTGCCGATACGCAGCCGTCGCACGAAATCCGAGAATCCGATGCCGGCCGCCCGCTTGAAGAAACGGGAAAACGCCGAAGGGCTCATCGACACCAGACGGGCCGCCTCCTCCAGCGATATCTCCCCGGCCAGGTTCTCCGTGACATAGGCGATGGCCTCGTTCACCGTGCGTTCGGTGTCGGAGCTGAGCTCGAGATCATACCCCGGCGTCACCACCGTGGATGCCTCGGTCTCCGGAGCGTCGGCGAATACGCCGAACAGCTCGATCAGGTCGGCCACACGACGCGCGGGATCATGGTCGCCCATCCCCTCCAGCAACGCTCCGGCAGCCTGGGCCGACTCCCCGGACAGCACCATCGCACGCGCGGCACGGCGCAGTACCAGATTGAACCGGGCGGTTTCCGGAAAACACGCCATCAACGCCTTCACGGTCTGGGGACGCACATGGCACAGCACGTCACGTCGGGCCAACCGCTCCCCCGGCTTCACATCGGAAACCCAGTTATGCGGAAGATTCGAACCAATCAAGGCGACATGCCCGGCGCGGCAGGGGACCACGCAATCACCCACCATCATCAGCCCAGAACCCTCACGGATGAGATGGAACTCGATCTGCGGATGATGATGCCACTTGGCCAGTGAATTCGGATACCCGTGGCTTGCCCATCGCACCGCTGCATCGGCATCGGGAACGATGACCTCCAACGCCCCAGAGCCCGATTCCACGACGGTCCGACGACGGTCGGCGAACATGATATCGGCATTCATCGAAGCCCCCTTCGCTTGCCCTGGCATCACCGGCGGAACGGCCCGGCCCATCCCACCGGATGGGCCGAACCATACCCGGCTCAGTCGCGATCCACGGTAATCTGCAACTTGATATCGCCGGGACGTCCCTCATCCATACGGTCGAAGGCGGCCTTGGCATCGGCCATCGCATAGGTGTCGGTGATGAACGGCTTGAGGTTCAGTTTACCGCTGGCGACCAGGTCAATGGCCTTCTGGTAGACGTTCGCGTAACGGAACACATTCTCGATGCGCACCTCGGTCGCCTGCAGCTCGGTGATGTCGATGCTCACGGGATCGACCGGGATGCCGACGAGGACGGCGGTGCCGCCCGGCGCGACGAGCTTGAAGAAGGTCTCGTAGGCTTTGGGGGCACCCGAGCATTCGAAGATCACGTCGGCTCCCCAGCCTCCGGTTTCCTCACGCACGCGTTCAACGAGATCCTCCTTGGTGAGATCCACCGGCACGATTCCCGGAATCTTGCCGATGATGTCGAGTTTGATGCTGGAAACGTCGGAGACGATCACCTTGGATGCGCCACCGGCAAGCGCGCAGGAGGCGGTGAGCATGCCCACCGTGCCGGAGCCGGTCACCACGCACACGTCGCCGGGTTTGATGCCGGCCTTGGTGGCGGCCCACATGCCGACGGCGGTGGGTTCGAGCAGCGCTCCCTCGCCATAGCTCACATTGTCCGGAAGCTTGTAGGTGAACGCCGCGGGATGGTTGACCGTCTCGCACAGGCAGCCATCCACCGGCGGGGTGGCGAAGAAACGCACGGCCGGATCGACGTTGTACATGCCGAGTTTGCTGGCACGGGAATTCATGTCCGGAATGCCGGGTTCCATGGCCACGCGATCGCCGACTTCGAAGCCTTCGACGCCTGAGCCGACCGCGACGACGGTACCGGAAGCCTCATGCCCCAGGATCATCGGCTGTTCGACCACGTATTTGCCCACACGCCCATGCGTGTAATAGTGCAGATCGGATCCGCACACCCCCACGGTATGCGGGGCGATGGTGAGCTCCCCCGCCGCCGGAGCCGGGGTGTCCGGCACCTCACGCACGTTGATGACGCCCTTCTTCTCAAGAACGACTGCCTTCATGATGTACTCCTTCTGTTTGTTTGGTTGTTTGGTTACATATTCGATTGCCGGCGGGCCACGGCACCATGGCCGATGACACCGACGAGTGGGCTCTCACCGTCGAGCGACGACCTACCCCCGACATTCCGGTTCGGGCTGCGCCAATTCGCCGCTCGACTCCAGAGGCTTCCGGGATTCCAGGACCGTGGCGCCTTTGCCCTTCAGTCGCCGCCCGCGTTCATCGAACCCGGGCTGCTTCGGCCGGATGAACACCGTGATCAGCGAACCGACCGCATAGAGCCCGGCATAGGCCCAGCACACGCCGCTATAACCGACGGTGGAGATGAGAACCGTGGCGATCAGCGGGCCGAAGAACGTGGTCAAGCCGGAGGCGAGATTGTGTGCGGAAATCGCCGCGCCCTTATGCTCCGGGGCGAGGGCCGGGAATATGGCCCCCATCGGTACGAAGGCGGAGATACCCAGACCGAGCACAATCGCGTCGGCGCACATCAGCGCCATATTGCCGCCGAAGAAGCGGGGAATGTAATACATGCCCAGCGTGCCGAGCACGCACCCCCAGCATCCGAACCAGCGCATCTGCCGCATCCATCCGTAACGGTCGCCCATACGACCCCAGAACACGTTGCCGAACACGGTGACGACGAACTGGAATCCCCAGATCTGGCTCCACTGCGAGACTTCGAACCATGCGCCGCCGCCATTGGTATGGGTGGCGAGATACAGCGGCATGATGACCGGGAATCCGTACAGCGTGAGATTGCAGATCACACGGACCACCGCCGCGAGGGCGATCTGCCGGTTCTCCACGAGGATGGTGGCGCCGCGGCTCAGCTCATGGAATTTCTCCTTGGCGCTCATCCCTTCCGTCTTCTCGTTGCGGGTCGACGGCACCAGGGCAAGGCAGATCAGCAGACCGGCAACCGCGAACGGCAGGGACAGCCACAAGCTGCCGTATTCCCCGACCCATCCGATGGTGAAACTCGGCAGGTATGCGCCGAACACGCCGATGCCGAAGGAATAGGACGTCCAGAACCAGCCCATCGCCGTGGCGAGCTTGCCCGGATCGACGGTCTGCGAGATCAGGACCACGAAGCTGTAGATGAACAACGGATATCCCACGCCTCGCATCGCGTACACCGCGAGCATCAACGCATAGGAACCGGACGGCAATGCCATGGTCAGGAACACCAGATGCAGGCAGATCCACGAGATCGCGCCGATGAGCATGATGCGCTTGGCGCCGAACATCTCGGCGAGCACGCCAGACGCCCAGCCTGCGACCGCGGCCATGAGCCCGTACATGGTGAACATCAGCGAGGCCTGAGATGAGCTGAATCCCTGATCGACAATGTATTTGGACAGGAAGGTGAGTTCGAAGCCATCACCGGTCATGAACACGGCGATGGCAATGAATCCCGCCAACAGTTTCCTTGGCAATCCTATGGACATGTTTCCTCGTTTCCCAGCACTTCGTTGTCTGTTGTGTCTGTCCGCTCCTCCTTGGGCGTAATACCATTCTCATGCTGGAAAACCGGGTGTTTTGGTGCCCAACCACCTCGTTGTGATACTTTTTTAACACGCGAGACAGGGCAACATTTCAAAAAGTCTTTTGCTAAAGTAATGAGGGGCCTTACATAGGCAACGACGCGCGAAACGGAAAGGATACGTCATGAAGCCCATGCCATCCACAGCGGTCAAACAGGCCAACCGTCAGGCGATAATCGACCATCTGTACCGGCATGGCCCGTCCACCAAGCAGCATCTGCAGATGACCCTCGGGCTGAGCCTGCCCACCATCACCGCCAATCTGCGTGACCTTGAGGATGAGGGACTGGTCGGACGAGGCGAGCCGACGGAATCGACCGGCGGACGCAAGGCGCAGACCCACGTGTTCGCCGCGAAATCGCATGCGGCGATCGGCGTGAGGATGCGCGCGGACGGCGTCACGCTGGTGGCGGTGGACCTGTACGGCGAGGTGATCGCCCGCAAACGCAAGCGCGTCTCCTACCGCAACACCAGCGACTACTACGATATGGTCGGCGATTTCGTCACCGAATTCGCGGGGCGTGTGGTGCGTTCGGGAAGCCAGGTGCTCGGCATCGCCTTCTCCATCCAAGGCATAGTCTCCCCGGACGGCAGCGCGATCACCTTCGGGCAGATCGTCGGCAATACCGGTCTGACGCTGGAGAAACTCACCCGGCACATCGAATTCCCGGCGCTCATGATCCACGACTCGGACGCTTCGGCCATGGCCGAGCTCTGGTTCGACCCCAGCATCAGCGACGCCGTCTGCATCTATCTGGAACGGCGCCCGGGCGGTGCGGTGATCGCCCATGGAACGCTCTACCAAGGGCCGAACCTGTCCAACGGCACCGTGGAGCACATGTGCCTGGTGCCCGGCGGAAAACCCTGCTATTGCGGGCAGCGTGGATGCATGGACCCGTACTGCTCGCCGGAAGCCCTGCTGGAGGACGGCGAAGGCATGCCCGGTTTCTTCTCGGTGCTGAGCCAAGGCGAACGCGGGCATCGTAAGCGTTTCGACGAATGGATGGGGTACGTGGCGCAGGCGATCGTCAACATCCGTTCGGTGATCGCGGGCGACGTGATCATCGGTGGCGAAGCCGCGCAATATCTGGACGACGACATGCTGACCGAACTCAAGCATCGCGCGGAGTCGCTCAGCCCGTTCACGACCGACTTCACACTGAAGAAAAGCATCTGCATCGAGGATCAGAACACCATCGGCGCCGCGCTGCGTTTCGTGCGCGACTACGTGGACGGCATCTGCGGACGCATGAGGCCACTGCCCCGAAGGTGAACACGATACGGGAAGGGCCGCTGCCCTACCTTGGAATCAGGTGGGGCAGCGGCCCTTCCCGCCATTGCGGATCCGGTTATCACACGATCTGGCAGAATTCGATGGTCTCGTCATTGGGACCGTACACGTTGAAGTAGCGGATGCCATGCTCCCAGAAGCTGTCGATGTGCTGAATCTCGGTGTCCTTGAACTCCAGACCGAGCTTCTTGGCGTTGGCGAACGCGGCCTCGATATCCGGGGTGTCGAACGCCCAGTGGTTGATGGCGCCGGTGACGCCGGGTGCCGGCTCACCCTCCCAGGTTTCGATGGTCAGATGCCCGTAGCGCAGGAACGCGCAACGGTTGTCGCCGTTATGGAACAGTCCGGCGAGTTCAAATCCGAGCTTTTCCGTGTAGAACGCGATGGTTTCGTCCAGATCCCTGGCGATCATGCCGGAATGCTGCAGATCGGTGGTGAAGGCGGACATGGGTTTGGTCATGATGATCTCCTTTGCATTGGTTGATGGATGATGGTTCATATCAACGTCGTTGACGATTGGATTGCGATTAAGTCTAGACGGCTTCGGCTGCGGCAACACCGACGCCGATGCTCTCCTCTGATACCGTGTTGACCGCCGGCACCGCATCGTCTTGCGGCGCCGTTCCGTTCTTTGCCTTAGCGATCCGATGGCCATGCTCGTCGAATCCGGGCTGCCGCGGCCGGATGAACAACGTCAGCACGAATGCCAGCACATACAACGCCGCATACGTCCAGCACACGCCGCCGTACCCGATGACCGGCAGAAGAATCGTGGCGACGCCGGGACCGGCGAACGTGGTGAGGCCCGCCGCGAGATTGTAGGCGGACAATGCGGCGCCCTGTTTGCCTTCACCGGCGTACAACGTCATGATGGTCGGCAGCGACGAGAAGGCGCAGGTGCCGATGCCCACGATGATCGAGGCGACAATCATCATCAGCGCGTTCGCGCCGAACCATTGCGGAATGTAGTAGAAGGCGACGGATCCGACGGCGAGCACCGCGCAACCGAACCAGCGCATCGGCCACACCCATCCGAAACGATCCATGAACCAACCCCAGAAGGTGTTGAAGATCAGGGTGACCACGAATACGAAGCCCCAGATGCGCATCCATTCCTCGGTTTTGAAGATGTTGATGCCGCCGTTGTGCGTGGTGCACAGGTATAGGGGCATGATGACGGGGAAGCCGTACAGCAGCAGGTTGTTGATGATGCGGATAATCGCGCAGATGAGGATCTTGCGGTTGGTGACGAGGATGGTGGCGCCTTCGGCCAGTTCCTTCAGCTGTTCCTTACGGCTCAGCCCTTCGCCTTTGACGACCTTGTTCTTCGGCACGAACAGGAAGCACATGATCGTGCCGACGATGGAGAACGGCAGCGCGAACCAGAAGGTGCGGTATTCGCCGAACACCGGCATGATGAAGCTCGGCAGGTATGCGCCGAACACGCCGATGCCCAGCGAGAAGCAGGTCCAGAAGAATCCGGTGGCCGAGGCGAGTCTGGACGGGGAGATGTGCTGCGCCATCAGCACCACGAAACTGTAGATGAACAGCGGGTAGCCGATGCCGCGCAGGGCGTACAGGCCGAGGATCAGCGGATAGATGCGGCTGGGGATGGCCACGCCGAGGAACAGCAGGTGGATGCCGATCCACCAGCATGCGCCGAACATCATGACGCGTCTGGCACCGAACATCTCGGCAAGCATGCCGGCGGACCATCCGCCCGCCGCGGCGAACAGACCGTACACGGTGACCAACAGCGAAGCCTGGGATGAGGTGAATCCCTGATCCACCATGAATTTGGAGAGGAAGGTGAGTTCGAAGCCGTCACCGGTCATGAAGATCGCGACGGCCAGGAAGCCGAGCATCAGCACCCGGGGAACGCCGAGGCGCTCAAGCAGCCTAATCATGAGCAATAAACCCCTTACCCGACCTTCACCGACGTTGGGAAGATCGTTTCACAGTCATATGAATGTTCGCACACAGCGGTTCCGGCCCCTTTGCCGGCGCCCCGCACCGCGGGAGGCATGGCCGCCGTCCGTGTGCGCGTGGCGACGGCCATGATTTCATACGTGTGGGCGGATGGCCCGTGGCGTCACTCGCCGATCTTGACGACGGCCTTGGAAACGCCCTTGATCTTGCCGTCGAGGAAGTCCTGCACCTCGTCGAGCCCCAGTTCGTGGCTGATCAGGCCGCCGATGTTCATCTTGCCGGCGGAAACCAGCGAGATGGCATCGCGGAAGGTGAGCGGGTTGATGAAGGAGCCTTGGATGGTCAGCTGCTTCTTGTAAATGTCGTACGTATTCATTTCGAAATGCGCCTCCTGCGGGCCGACGCCGAACATCAGCACCTGGGCGCCCTTCTTGGCCGCGGCGACCGCCTGGGCCTGGGTGGCGGGCAGGCCGACCGCTTCGACGATCACGTCGTAGGAGTCCGCCGGAATCTGCTCGCGGGTGGTGTTGTACGTTTCAGTGACGCCGAAAAGCTCCTTGTTGCGCTGCAGCTTCTCGTCGAAGATTCCGGCAAGATCCACCTGATGCACGCCGTACGCCTGCAGCAGCTGGACGAAGATCTGCCCCATGAAGCCGTCGCCGATGACCAACGCCTTCTGGTACGGGTGCAACTTGAGCAGATCGAGTCCGTGCACCGCGCAGGAGACCGGTTCGATGGCGGCCGCGTCACGCAGGGAGACATTGTCGGGCAGCTTGTAGACCACAGTGGCGGGAGCGGTGAACTGTTCGGCCAGACCGCCGTCGCGGGTGACGCCGACCGCGCTCAAGTGGTCGCATAGTTCCGGACGCTGAGTCAGGCAGAATTCGCACTGGCCGCAGTAGATGTTCGGATCGACGGCCACGCGGTCGCCGACCTTGACGTTGGTGACTTCTGAACCGACCGCGGCGACGACGCCGGAGTTCTCATGGCCGAGCACGATCGGCGGAACTGCGGCAGCGGAGCCGGGGCGACCTGCGTACAGGTCGTGGTCCGTGCCGCACACACCTGCATATACGGTGTTGATCAGCACTTCATCGGGTTCGATCTGCGGTGTTGGCATGTTCTGGATTTCGAATTTCTTGACACCGGTCAGTACAAGAGCTTTCATGATATGTCCTTTCCACTATGAAAGAGGTTCCGGCAGATCGTTCTGCCTGATGATTGAAAACTATACACTTTCTTAAATTCTTTTGCAAATCTCTTTTCATAAAGTTATTTGCAAAGCGTGTTGCCGCAGAAAATCAACGTTTTTCAAAAAACCACCATCACAATATGCACATCATCATCAAAAATAGCCAGAACGGCATCTCACCGGCAGCGCAGCAACCATCGATCTGACATGGGCGGAAATGGTCCCGACATAGCAAGTCAACAGATAATTCCAAAGTGTTTAGAATGAGGTTATGAAGAACCCGTCTTTGCACCGTTACGCAACCCGCCCAGGTCTCTACTTCACCGATGACGGTGGCGCCGACGCCATCGTCCGCTCGGAAACAGCAGACCAGCTGTGGTTTTGCGTACTTGAACCACTTGACCAGCCGAGCGCCTTCTATGCCGACGCAGTACGATTGTTCAACGAGCCGGGGCTGACCTTCATCG
>OAWF01000714.1_pt1 | contig 14426 bp, 16 predicted proteins | sample 1495411 | NCBI WGS metagenome assembly OAWF01 (sample SAMEA2580150, study PRJEB22360) | human gut metagenome | biome: human gut; feature: human-associated habitat; material: faeces | place: Denmark | collected 2008/2010 | reverse complement strand
GTGGGCGGCCCCGGTTACCGCCCCAAAAACATAGGACCCGCTCCCGCTGCCGTTGCCGCGAACTCCCTTGTCGAAAACATCCGAAACGTCGCCGTTTTCGGCTGTCAACGTTATCGTCTTCCGCAAGCCGGTGGCCGACAGTGACACATGACCGCCTTCCGGCACTGTCACGTCAACCGCATAGGTGTTGCCGCCAATCTGGAAAGACGGGTTGACGCAAGGGCCGAAAATGACCGCAGTGAACTCAGCGGCCTTGCCGGTCGGATTATTCACCGTCAAGGCGATTTTCGACGGAGCCAAATCGGTCGGCAAGTCCAGTGGAAGGTCAATCTGCGAGCCGGTGCCTGCCGTCATCGGAAAGAAATGCTGCACCGGCAGCGCGCAACGCCAGACGCCATCGCAAAGGACAATCGTGTAATCGACTTGCGCGTATTCCGGCCATGGCACCAGACCGAGAGAAGAACCGACGACATACGCCCGCTGGAACCATTCGCCATCAACGGTCAACGTGCCTGGCGTAACGGCCTGCACGTCCGAATCGAAAGCCGTCTGAGACACGTCCAATCTTGACGGATCCGTGGTGCGGACGGTCATTTTCGCCGTCGAAGCGTTTCTGCTCACCGATTTGATGCCGCGAGTGGCCAGCGTGTACGTCCATGCGTATCCGCGCATTTCCTGCAAATCGGCGACCCACAGACTATCGGTGTTGAGGTCGATGACCGTGCCATCATGCGACGCGTATTCAAGCTCGCGCATATTTGCGGATCAACCTCCCCAAGTCACGGTCGCTGACCGTCGAATCATCGGACGCGGCGCTGATAATCGCGCCAAGATCATTGTGCAGGCTGGTTATCGCCGCCACCACGGAAGCGGTATCAACCTGTACGCTGACCTGATTGCCTGTCATCTGATTGGCTGTGGCAAACACTTCGCGTGGGATGGCGCGCCGGTTCAGCGCGTCCATGAAGTCGACGCCGTAATAGCTGGTGGCGAGCGCGTTTTCGACGTATTCGCCGCGTGCGATGCGGCCGTTGTCGAGGTAGACGCTGTCGCTGGTCGCGGTGCCTGGCGCCCATTTCGGGTCGACGTAGCCGTTGAAGGCGTAGCCTCCGTTGGCGTATCGGAATCGGTCGCCGTCGTAGAGGCCGCCGGTGGCTCCTGTCGGAATGTTGCCTGTGGCGTTTTTCGGACGGTATCCGCTGGATGAGTATGTGCCCCCTGATTCGTCGACGTAGCTTCCGTGGATTTGGAAGTATTTGTCGGCGATCTGGTAGTTGCTCAGGTTGGTGAGCACGCTCATGGCGGGTGAGCCGTCTGCGTTGACGATGAATCCTTTGTCGTTGAGTTTCCATCCTTGGGTTTGGAGGAATTTGTTCATCGCATCGGAATTGTCACCTTTGAGGTAGCCTGTCTTGTCGTCGATTTTGGCTCCGTTCGCGATGGCGAGGGCGATCATGTATTGGTCGCTGTCCAGGGTGAGGGTGCCGGTTTTGGGGTCGATTTTGGCGTTTGTGGCTTGGGCGATTTTCTTCATCAGGTCGGTGTTGTCTCCGCTGATGGTGACGTGTTTGCCGTCCGGTGTTTCTTCGGCGGCGAGTTTGACCTGTTCGAATTTGGCGACGGCGTCGCCGGTGACTGTGACTTCGATGGTTTTCGAGTCGGGGGTGTTCTGCAGGCTGTTGACGAGTTCGTCGACCGCGTCGCGGGTGAGTCCGTAGGCTTGTGCGGCGGCTTCTGCCTCCTCCGGTGTTTTGCCGAGGGATTGCATGAGTTGGGTGAACGCGTCGTGTGCCTTGTCGATGTTCGGGTAGATGTCGTTGAGGCTGTCTCCGTTCTGCGCTTGGGCTTTGGCGCATTTGAGCGCCGCGTCGGCGATGTCGTTCAGGGCGCTTTGGTTCTCGCGTCCGGCTTCCGTGTTCAGGTCGAGGGTTTTGACGTTCTGACTGATGGTGTCGTTCGCCGAGGAGATCTTGTTGGCGAGGTCGACTTGCGCGTCGGACGAGCTGATGGCGAACCCGTAGTAGGTCTGCATCGCGTCGATGACTTCGGACAGCGCGCTGGCGGTGTCGCTGACGGCGTCCGTAGTGGCACCGAACGCTTCGGCGAGGATGTCGTCGGCGCTGGCCGCTTCCTGCGCGTTGTCGGCGGATTGGCTGGCCGCGTCTGCTCCCGACAGGAGCGCTCCTGTCTTGTCGATGCTTGCCTGGGTGGATTCTTTTTCGGCCTTCGCGAGGTTGGCCGCCGAGATTTGGCTTTCCTTGTAGCCGTTTTGGAGCTCAGTGAGGCTGTTGGCCACAACCCTGTACTCGTTGCCGGTAAACAGGCCGCCCTGGTTTGCGAGCTGGGTGCGGTAGGCGTCAAGCTCCTTGTAGACTTCGTTGACGGCGGTCTTCTCGCCTTGGATGGCTTTGATATACGTGCTGTGTTTGATGCCGACCTTGTCGATGGCCTGCCACACGTTGTCGTAGCCGGTGATGAGACGACCGAGCCAGTTGTCGGTGACCCTCGCGCCGGACGAGTCGGACAGCGCCTTCTCGTAGTGTTGCGCGGCGGAGGCCCCCTCCTGCAGGGCGTTCGACAGTTGCGTGGACCGCTCCTGGGCTTTCTGCTGTTCGGAGATGAACGCTCCGAGGACCGTCGTTGCCGCAGTGATCGCGACGCCCCACGGGCCTCCGAGCAGTTCGATGACGCTGCTGCCTGCAGTCTTGAACCCAGCGGTCTTCAAGTCCGCCTTGGACGCGGACGTGCCGAACGCCTCTATCTGTTCGGAAGCGCTCATCGAGGACGCCTTGAACATCTGGAATGCGGTCTGCGCGGAAGCCAGCGCGGTTTTGACTCGTTGGATCGGGTCTATCGCAAGCCCGATGTTGTTGGCCATGATGCTGGTGCTGCCGTTGAGATTACCCGCGGCCTTATGCACCGCGCCGAACACGCCGGCCAATGATGCCATGACCACGATGGTCTGCTGCGCTCCGGACGGCAAACCGGCGAACGCGTCAACCAGCGTATCCAAGCCCTGCACCATCTTGCGCAAAGGCCCCTGAGCGCCCTCGCCAACGGAAATCATCAAGGACTCCATCGAACCGCCAAGATTCTCCAGATCACCCTTGAGATTGTTGTTCTTCGCAGCAGCCTGCTCGGCGGCATAACCGCTTTCGGATACGGCCTTCGTCCACTTGTTGACACCGGACTCGCCCGCCTCATACAGGTAGTTCGCGGCCTTGATGGCATAGCTGCCGAAAATGGTCGCGTTAGCCTGATTGCGCTGCTCGTCAGTCAAGCCCTTCTCGGCCTTCTGCAATTGGCCGGCGAAATTCGCCATGCCGACGAAATGGCCTTGAGCATCATAGGCGCTGATGCCGAGTTCCTTCATCGTATTGGCGGCTTCGGTGGACGGTGCGGCCAGTTTCATCAGCATGCTGTTCAGCTGGGTGCCGGCTTCGGCTCCGATGGTGCCGTTCTGTGCGAACAGGGCAAGAATGCCGGTGGTCTCCTGTACGTTCATGCCGAAACTGTTCGCCTGGGCGCCGCAGTTGTTCAGCGCCTCGCCGAAATCGGAGACATTGCCGACGGCCTTGCCGGCACCAGCCGCCAGGGTATCGGCCACTTGGGAAGCCTGCGAGCCCTTCAGATGGAACATGGAGAGCGCGTTGGCCATGTATTCGGCGGCATCGCCCACGGCCATGCCGTCGGACGCGGCCAGATTCAATGCGCCGGTCAAGCCGCCGGTGAGGATGTCCGTGACGCTCATGCCGGCCTTGCCGAGATCATTGATCGCGTCGGCGGAATCCGAAGCGGAATAGACGGTCGATGCTCCGGCTTCGATGGCGGCGGCACGCAGCTGGTCCAATTGTGCGCCGGTCGCGCCGGTGTTCGCCTGCACGGTGCTCATCTGCTGGTCGAAGTCCGCGGCCATCTTCACCGCAGCCACGCCGAACGCGGCCACGGCCAGCCCTGCGGCGGTCATACCACTGGCGATAAGCGCGGACTTGCGGCCGGTGTTCTCCATGCCCGAAGCAACTGTTCTCGCAGTGCTTCCGGCACGGGTCATCGCAGCCTCATATGAGGCTGTGTCCGCCATCAACCGGATGACGATGTTCTTGTTCTCCGCCAAAGCAGCCTCCAAAAATCAGGTCAAATGCGCCACCAAGGCGTTCGCGGCCGGATTGTCCCTGCCGTTGGCCTCCGTCCACTGTTTCATGGCCTGCTGCATGTGCGCAGTGGCCCAGCAGACGCTGGTTTCGGCATGCAATGTAAGTTCGCTCTTCGGGTCTTGGCAGATCGTGCGAGGCAAACCGCACATGGGGCACAATGACCGTTCGTATTCCGCCAACGAGCGCATCCAATTACGCTCCGTCTCATCCCATTCGACCTCATCGCCCCTGCTCGGACGCCAGCCCATAAAGCGCTTATAGCTGATGCCGAGCTGGCGGCAGATGCGTAGGTCCTCGACTAGTTGCGGAGAACCTTCGAGGCGAGGTCGAATGCCGCTTTTGGGTCCGCTGCGGTGCCGTTCAGTTCGGCGATGGCCCGCCATAGCGGCGTGAACTGGCCATCGGTGAGTTCGTCGAACAGATTGCGCCACGCCTGTTCGGTCTTGTCCTCGTCGGCCCCCGGCTTGCCGCCGATGGTCGCGGAGTCAAGCATGAGAGGCAATGCCGCGGCGGCGGTGCCGAACATGTCGTTCGTGCCGTTCTTATTGCGGTGCGCGGCCAGTGCCTGCGCCCACTTGCTGACCGGCAATGCCCGCAACGTGAGCTTCAATGTCTCCGCATCCGCCTGTTCGCGGAGCTGTTCTATGCGTTTGGCGGTGGCCTTAGCTTGCCGGTTAGTCCAAGCCTCCGTGACCTGTTCGCGCGTGGTCTCCTCGGCCAGCGTATCGCCCAATCTGGCGATGTCCTCGGCGGTCTGCTGGTTGAGGATGATATCGACCTCGCGTGTGCGCCTGGTGACTTTAAGCATATGTGTTCCTTCGCTCTAATATTCATGTTCCTTTGCCGGAAAAGAGAAAAGAGGGTCCCGCACCGGCGAAAGGGATGAAAGTCCGGTGCGGGAAGAATCAATCAGGCGACCTTCACGTTCTCCGCCCAGCCAGGAGCGCGGACGGAGAAATTGACCTTGCTGCGCAGCACGCTGTTCGCGGCGATCGCCATCTTGGCGCTCATGCCGATACGGACCGCGTACACGTTCACAGTGTCGCCGGCGACAAAAGTATGATCCGTCTGCTTGCCGTAGCGTCGCACGAAATATCCCTCCGCGCCCTCGATCAAAGTCTCCATTGCCGCGTTCTGCGTGGAATGCGACGTGTTGGTGTTGTCGATGACCTCGATGCTCGGGCCACTGATCTTCTTGCGTCCGGGATTCTCGTAATCCTGCGCGCTGTTCTCGCGCTGGTCGGAGATGGAATCCTGCGACGGCGAGCACGACCAGCCGCCCAAAGTGACGTAGTTGCTCAGGTCGGTTCCGGCGTTGATCTCTGCAGCGGTCGGCTTCTGGATGTTTTTGATGGACGGCACCCAGATCGTGTTGACCAGACCGTCCGCCGGTGTGGAAGGAACTTCAGTCCCCAGAGTCAAAACCATGACTCCTCCTTAGATATTTGGGGTCACATGCGTGACCAGTTGAATTTGAAAGTCAATAGGCGCACCTGATAGAGCAGGCTCGTATCCTCCGCAGTCAATCCTGCGGCATATGCGCCGGAATCGGAGAACAACGTCAGACAGCCGGTATCGAAACCCTGCGCGACGAACCGTTTTCCAGCCAAGGCTGGAATCATGAGATCATCGGCCAGCACGTTGACGGAATCGGTGCTGGTGCTCACAATGCGCACCAGCAAAGCGCCGATGCCGCAATGCACATGTTGCGTTTCGCCGACGATATGACCGTTAGTCGTGACCGTCTCAATCACCCACGGCGGCTTGTCGGTCGGCTTCGGAGCGGTCTGCCGGTACACGGCCCAGCCCGTCGCTGGCTTCGGGATATGGTCGAGGATCGTGTCGGTCAACGTCATGATCGAGGTCATTCAGACCACCTCCACGGCCGCTTTGGCGACGTGTTCGGCGAGACGCGGCAACTCGTCCTCGCCATGCTCGTAGAATTCGTGCGTTCCACCGCCTTTTGCGGTGCCGAAGAAGGCGATGTTGGCGAGACTGCCGGCGCCGCCCTTCGACGGGCCGATCTCGGCCGTGATGCGTCCGGGCGTCGCCTTCACCTCGTAGGTGATGGGTATGCGCCGGAACGCCTTGTTGCCGGAGCCGGAGAGGTCTTCGCGCAGATCGTTCTTGACGTTCTGCGCGCCTTTCTTCACGGCCATGGTGATGGCCGCGCGTCTGGCCACGCCTTTGGCGAGCAGTCGGTCTCCGAAGGCTGTCAGTTCGGACGCGTCGAACAGACTTGCGACGCTCATGCGTCCTCCTTCACGTTCCACCGGCAGGCCGTAGCCCACGACTTCTCCGACTGGGGGGAAATCATGCGATAGCGACGGCCCACCAGTTCCGGATTCGCCGACTTCGTGACCGTGACCAGATCGCCGTTGCGCAGCATGGTGCCGAAAGGAAAATGCACATACAAAGACCAGACCAACGAGACGGCGCCCATGGCTTGGGCCGCGCTGCCTTCGGTCTGCTCGCTGGCGAGGCCGCCGCTGGTCTGCACCTTGCAGCTGCCTTCGTACACCTGTTCCTTGCCGGTGTTCGGCAGTCCCGTGTCCGGATCCGTTGTGGTGGCTCCGGGGCGGGTGACGACGCACTGGTCGGTCATGAGACTTTCGGCCATCTGGCGCAGTTTCGGAAGGGCTCCGATGAGAGGTGCCATGCTTGGCATGTCAACCTCCTCAGTAGTCGTAGGGGTAGTGCGGCAGCGGGATGACCACTGGTTCCGGAGCGATGACCGCCGTGGCAAGATCGCTGCTGACACGTTTCAGCAGCATGTCCCATTCCTCGTCGAGGATGGAGATCTCGCCGCGACTGCGCGAGCTGTCGATGCTGGTCTGCATGTTACCGTCGTCGATCTGCAGCATGGTGCTGCTCACGCCCTCAGGGTTGAGCGCCTTGCGTGCGACGGCGGCGGATTCCACCTCGATGACGGTCTCCAGATATCTCTCGTCCCTGCACCATTCGTCCAGCACTGGGATGCGGTTGCGGATCATCATTTCGGCGCGGCGGAGCCATTTCCCGATCTGCTTGCCTTCGGTGCTGTCGAAGGCGATGTCGCGGCCGAGTTCAACCGCGACATCGTCGATTTGCGCCCAGGTCATGGAATCACTTCGCGATGATACCGGCGTTGCGCAGGCTGGCCAGCAAGGCGTTGATGGTGGCCATCTCCTGACCTGTGGTGGCGTCCCTCACCGCAGCAGCCTGCTTGGCGGGCATGTCGGACAGCACCGTATCGAGCGGCTTAGCTGCGCCGCCCGGCTGCGGCACATACACCGCGCTTGCCGGGATCACGTTCTCGCGGCGTCCGTTCTTGGTCTCCTTCATCATTCACCATCCTTCTCACTGGTCTTCTTCTTCGGCTTCGCGGCGTCGGCGACCGTGTTCGGTTCGTCGGCCTGCACCTCGGCCACTGTGTAGCCGTGGCGCTGGAAATAGTCGGACGGCTCCATATCGGTCTCGCCGACGCCGCCGACGAAGGTCACGCCGGCGGTGACGCCGTTGTACTCGTTATTCGGGGCTTCGATTCGCCACATCATGATCACCTGACCTTGATCTTACGGAGCACGCCCGCGGCCTTGGTGGCCTTCAATGCGACGCCGACTGGACCGAGCTCGACCTCGCCGCGATGCACTGCGCCCGGCTGGGTGAAGTCAGGCAGCCAGGTCTTCACGAGGGTGCCGTCGGTGGTGGTGATGCCGCAGAAGCCGTCCAAGCCGACGCGGTACGCGTACAGGCTGGTGGTGCCGTCTGCGGCGATGGGGATGATCGGATCGTTGCTGCCGGCCTTCTCGCCGGCGTCGGCGAAGAGGATGCCGCCATAGGATTCGCGGCTGATCGGACGGCCGTTCGCGTTGACGAGACCATCGATCGGCTCGCGCACGTACATGCTGGTGCGGCGCACCATGGCACGGACGCGTGCAAGGGCCTTCTTGTTGCCGACCACGATGGTCGGCGTGCCGTCGAGCAGGTCGAGGAACTCGTCGAGTGTGTCGATGGCCTTGTTGCCCTTCTCTCCTTCGAGGTCGGTCCAGTCGTAGGTGCCGGAGGCGGGCTTCAGCTCGGTGCTTGAGCCAGTGAGCGCCTTGTCCAGGCCGTCGAAGGCCTTATCGTTCACACCGGTATCGCCGTTGATGACGGTATCCTGGAACAGGGTTATCGCGGCCTTCACCTTGTCGTTGATGTTGCGTGTCACCTCGTCGGATCCCTTCGGACCGATGTTCGCGAGGATTCGGTCGATCTCGAAGGCGCCGCCGAGTACGGCGAGTGTGGTGCTGTACTTCTTGGTCGTGGTGGTGCTCGGCGAGTATTCCGTGTTGATGGCGCGGAATTCGGCGGTGGGTTGGGTCTCCTGTCGACGGTAGGAGTAGTCGAGCGTCGCGCCGCCTCCGGCGGGGTTCACGGCATCATCGAAGATGAGGGAATCGAGGATGACGCTGGACTTTCGGAATTCGTCGATGACGAAAGGGTCGTAGTCTTCGAGGGCGTTGTTCTTCGCCTCTGCGAGAGTGACAGCCATAAGGTTGTCTCCTTCCTAAAAAATCGGTTACTTGTAATATGCGGAAATCGCTTCGGAGAGACTGTGCGGCTTCGGGTCGCCGCCCTTGCCCTGACTCGGGTCGGGCTTGACGTTCGTGTTGTTCTGCACGCTGACGAGCTTCAGCAGGCTGTCCGCGTCGGATTCCAGCTCTTCGCGAGTGGATCCCTGCAGTCGTTCCGCCAATGCCTTCGGCAATTGCTTGTCGACGGCGACCTCGTATCGCAGTGCCTTCGCGGCATTGCTGGTGTTGGACTTCTCCAGGCTGGCGATCCTCTCGCTGGCCTTTTCCGCGTCGGTCTTGTCGCGATCCTCGAACTCTTTGATTCTGGCGTTCGCGGCGGCGAGCTGTTCGCGCAGCGACTTGTTGGCCCGGCGTTCGTTCTCGAGCGCGGTCAGGCCGTGTTCGCCGAGCTTCTCGTCGCCTTCGCCGCCGGTATTCGCCTGCGGGTCGGATTGCGGCGGCTCCGATTGCGGCGGCTCCGATTGCGGCGGCTCTCCGCCGCCCGGTTCGGCACCGGTCTCGATGGTGCGGATGCGGATGAGATTCCACCATTTCCTATGCATTGTTTTCTCCTTGTGGTTTCCTTGGCCGGCACATCGCGTGCCGGCGCCGACACCATCGCGATGCCGGTGAAAAAATTCGATCTCGGCTAGAGGATCCAGCCGTACTTGTAGAGCATGCTCAAAGCCTTCGCATGATCGTCGCCGCAGCGTGCGTAAATCGTCTCTGGCATGAGACGCGGCCTGTCGATCTTCGTGTACCGGCCGCCGTTCTTGACGAATTCCCTGGCATACCCGGAGTCGATCATGCGTGATGCGGCGAGGCCGTGGCGCGTGGTGCCCTCGGTCGTGTACTTGATGTTCCGCCCGTCGATCTGGGCGGTGCGGATGCCACGTTGGGCGTTAACCAGCTGGTTGAGGTCGGCTCCGTCCGTGTAGGCTCGGGCGTTGGCCCTTCCACCAAGGACTTTGGCGAGCTGGCCTTCGTCCAGTGAATCAAGGTATTCGTTCGGACTGGTGCATGCGTTTGCCGGTGCTTTCAGGCCGGTGTAGACGGCGATGCAGTCGCAGCGCGGATGCCTTTCGAAAGGCGTCTTGCCGCATGGCTGTCCGGCGAGGATGACGCATCTGCCGCAGCTTGGCGGTGTCAGGCCGCGCACGTAGGTGGATTGGTAGCAGATGCCGCGGGCGGTCATGCTCGTGGCCGACCGGTGAGTGTCCGCCAGCATGGTGCGCGTCCTGAGCACCAGGGTCACGCCTATGCGGTCCATGGCCACGTCCACCGGTGCGCCGTTCACTACGGCCTTCTTGCCGACGGTGACCGCAGTCCACATCGTGTCCACGGTGTTCATGCCGTTGCCGTTCACGCCGACCCACTGCCATGGATCCGGCCTGTACTCCGGGTGCGCCGCCAGCACTCCGAATGATTCCATGATCTTCGGCGTCGATGCGATCGCGTCGGCGGCGGTGTGGTATTGCGCCGTGTCCAATACTCGGAAAAGTTCAGGCATCATGTCCGCGAAGGCGGCGTCGAAGTCTGGTTGCGCGTGCTTATGCCACAGTCTGAGCACCGTCGCGGCCAGCCGGTTGCTTCGGCTGCGCAGCAGACGGTTCTGCGCCGTCGCCTCCTGCGGAAGCGTCTGCCCAGCCATCGTCGCCGCCATAGTCCACGTCCTTCATGAATTGGCCATAGGATTCGCTGATCTGCTTGGCGAAGTACTCGCGCTCCTTGTCCTTGCGGGCCTCGCTCCAGCCAAGCTCGTCCCATGCCCCCTCGCGGGAAAGGATGCCGGACGCCATGAGCTTCGTGATCGCATCAGCACGCTGAGCGTAGGTAGGCGTGTTCGGATCCTCCCAGTCGCAGCGCACCAGGTTCGCGTTAATGTCGTCGCTGGTGGCGAGCTTGTGCGCCACGGCCATGACCTGCGACCACGCATCGCCGTCGACGGCGTTCTTCAGCTCGACGTTCTTCACCAGTCTCAGCTCGTCGGCGCGGATGGCTCCCTCGGCTGCTGGATTGGCGGTGTTCATTCCGAAATAACGCATCGGAAGACCGGTGATGGCGCTCATCTGCTCGCTCAGCAGGTCGATGACCGTCTTGAAGTTCGACAGGTCGGATGCCGTGAACTGGCCGAATTTCGCGTTTGCGTTCTTGGAGGTGAGCATCGAGTTGAAATAGGTCTTTATCGCCGATGCCGGCTGTCCGGTCTTCGCGTCGATGAAGTCGTTGTGTGTGACGCCGATCGCCCATTTGCCTGGCACCGCGTGAGTTTCCATGGCGATCTGCAGGTCGAGGATGGCGCGTGCGGCCATGTCTGTCGGCCGCACCACGTCGGCCATCTCACTCTCGCCAAGGAAGTCGCCGGCGCGCGGACGGTTGAGGAACTGCACAACAGGGACGACGCCGAGGTGGTGGTCGTCGCGGCCGGTCATGACCCACTTGCCGTGCTGTTTCTCCAGCCAGAGCGTGTATTCGGGCGTGTACAGTGTCGCGTAGTCCGGCGTCCCGTTCTCCCAAGGGTCGAAATAGACGCGGAGTGCCGATTCGACGGTTCTCGTGCGCGGATCGATGCGCGCGATCATGTTCCTGGATGATTCGACGGTGATCAGTGGATGCCGTCTGTCCTTCGGATTCGCGCCGACGCATACGAAGCCGTGGCCCTGCACGCGTGTCTCTGTGTGCAAAAGCACCTGCTGCGATTCCATGTTGTTGTATTCCCAAAGGTCGCGCAGCTCGTTTGACACCTTGTCGTCATTCGGTACGGAGAAGGATTTGACCTGCTGGCGCTGTACGACGCTATCGACCACGATGCGCGGCCAATTCAGCGGAAAAACGAACGAGCGGAGTTCGGCTGGCACGGCGATGCCGATGCTCTGGATGACCTGCCGTCCGCGATAGTAATCATCCCACTGCCTATGGGGCTTGCGCAGTCGTGCAAGCCGGTAGGTGAGGCTCCTGATGAGCTTCGCGTCATCGTCGGAAAGCCTCGATGCCTGTATCAGCTCCACAACAGCCTCCTTACCAGCCGTACACCATGACCGGTGAGCCGCCTGCGTTCCAGCCGAGCGCCCTCATGTCGGACGCCGCCTCGTGTGCGAGGATGTCGGCCATGGTTATGTCGATTTTCTGGTTTTCGCTCGGCTTGCCGAGCACGTACTTGTCGCCTGGCTTGGCGATCCGTCGCGCCGCCATCATGTGCAGTTTCGCGACCGGGTCGTCGCTGTGGGTGGTGGTGCCGTCGGTGGTGTCGGTCATGAAACGGGTGAGCGCATCGTACATGCGGCCGGTACGGTTCGTTGGCCACTGCACCACCACATCCTCGCCGAAACGAACACTCCAATCATCGATAAGCGACTCCCACAAATGAGGGTCGCAGTAGAATCGCTTGACCTTGAAATGATTGAACAGGTCGGAAACGGCGGCATCGACCTCGCTGCGTGGAATACGTCCCTCCCATTCGACCGGATTCCAATACGTCGGCCGCCTGTCCACGCCGTAGACGGGTGTGAACCGGTAGCCGCCCACGGTCTCGGCGCGAATCGCCGACCAGTCGCCGGACTGGGAACCGTCGAAGCCGAGGCATATCTCGGTATCGTCGGCCGGATACGGGCGCTCGTCGATGCCGTCATCGTAGAGGGCTTCGGGCATGTAGGAGCCGAGGCCCTGCACGAGCTCGCAGCCGAAGAAACGGCGCGCCTGCGCCGGGTCACGCGGCAACAGCTCCTCGCATGTCGCCTCAATCGCGTCCAGGTTCACCCACGGCGAACCCCTGTACACGAATTCGAGAATCTTCCGCCGATCATCCTTGTCGGTGAAATCGAGTTTCGGATCATGCCGGGGGAAGAACTTCATGATGTCCGTCGCCGGCGACTCGTAGGTTGCCTGCCCGAAGCTCGCGTCCATGGGGTCCCACGGGTTCGTGAGCTCCAGCATGCGCCCGTCCATGCCGGTGACGCCACGGAGCACGGTGTCTGCGACCTCGAACATGCCGGAGCGCTTCGTGTACACGCCGGACTCGTCGCACAGGGCGAAGTTCACGGGATTGCCCAGCTTCGAACGGGCGGAGGCAGTCACGGGGTCGATGCGCCCGCCGTTGGGCAGGCGGATGAAGCCCTCGCGCACCTTCATCAGGTCGTCCAGATGGCCGTTGCGCACCATGGTCTGCAAAGGCCGGTACACGTTCGCGGTCTGCTCCTCGCTGTTGGCGAGCAGCTGCACCAACGCGGTGCGCCTGGGCATGCCCATCGGATCTCCCGGACGGTACTCGTAGGAGAAGCCGCACCCACATCCCCAGTCCTCGCAGCGGAACTCCTCGCCGCCTTCGGCCCAGCCGCAAAACACGCAGGGGCCCACGGCCTCGAAACAGGCCACGGCAGCGCCGAACGGCGACTTACCAAGCTTCTGGCCGCCGACGATCTGGCCGCGACGCCATTGGAACGCGCCGCCCTGCAACGGGCGCGACGCATTGAACCGCGTACCGGCCTTGACGGTGTAGAAGTCCACCGCGTTCGCCAACTGCCAGCCCACGAGGCTGAACGGCTTGTTGAGGTCATAGCCGGAAGGCACCACGCAGTGGGCGCGAGTCCATGCGGCCATCAGGAAGCCCAGCGAGGCTGGAGGCTGCCTACGTTCCGCCATACGACACCTCGCTTATTCCTGCATCGACTGCCATTCGTCGCGCGGATCAGGGAAATCGACTATCTTCGCGCTCTTCCTATGCGGCTGGGGTTTCTCGTCGGCCACGATGCGCCAACCGTTCAGCCGCAGCCCCTGAGGGGTGAGCCCGATGGAATCCGCGTAGCGGCACAGGGTCGTCCGGTCGGCGGCCTTCGCGTCGGAAGACTCGCACAGCACGTACTGGCGGACGTAGAGGGCCACCATGTGCTGCAGGTACTTGTACTGCGGGCGGCTCCACGCATACCCCTGCGGGTAGCGCCACAATTCGTTCCACACGTCACGCTCGCGCTCGTTCCACTGCGCCGAAGCCGCGTCGTCGGGCTCGCGATGGAAGCCGTCATCGTCCTTGAACGTGAACCAGACGACGTACCGCGGCAGCGGGAACTTCGGGTGAGGCCGCCTGTAGCCGTTCGCGGGCAGAGCGAACAGGCCGGCGGCGCGCTGCTGGAACGCCTCGGACGAAGGGTCGGGCATCCTGCCCGCCTTCGCGCGGGCACCACCGCTGGGCATGGCCAATCACCTCTTCCTTCGACGTGTAGGCAGCGGCGTCACGCCCATATTTCTCACTACGTCCCGCTCGTTCGGCTCCTGTTGGAGCGTAAACAGACGGTCGCGGGCCGCCCTCATCTGTCCTGTTCCGCGTAGTATCTACGATTCGCCGCCTCCCAAACCTCTTGGCTGCGGTTCGGGGAGGGTCGGTCCTTGTCTCGGGCCAATCTCTGTCTGAAATGTTTGAAACGCAAAAACTTGCGAGTCCCCTCACCGGCGGTCTTGGCGGGGTTCGGCGGGGTTCCATCCCCACCCCGTCGCCGTTAGTTTTCCGGCGGGGGTGTTGGTTCCTGTTTGTTCCAGTGTTCGCGCATGCGGTTGCTGTTGGCTGCTCCCGCTTTGCGGTTGCAGCTCGCGTGTTCGGGTCCGTTGTATCCGTCGCGCCGGTCGTTATGCCCGAGGTCCCATGCTTGGCCGCGGGTGACGGGCAGGTGGCAGCGGGGGCAGAGTGGCTGTTTGTGTTCAATTAGTTGTTGCGGGTTTAGTCACGATGATTTTTCGGGTTTAG
>OAWF01000709.1_pt1 | contig 14685 bp, 13 predicted proteins | sample 1495411 | NCBI WGS metagenome assembly OAWF01 (sample SAMEA2580150, study PRJEB22360) | human gut metagenome | biome: human gut; feature: human-associated habitat; material: faeces | place: Denmark | collected 2008/2010 | reverse complement strand
CAAACCAGTCCAATTTGGATGGGGCCAATCCGCAACTTCTGCACCCATCCAATCCAACCTCCACACGTTTATCTCTCCCATTTGGCATGTAATCCCTGATTGTCAATCAATCACAGGCCAGGAGGAGAAGAGTTGGCATGCGTGCGATTACTTGCTATTCGCATCGTCCGCATCGCCCGAAATGCCATCCACATATTCAAGAATGTCGCCGGGCTGGCAATCCAATGCCGCACAGATGGCGGCGAGGGTGGAAAAGCGGATGGCGGAAACGCGATTGTTTTTGATTTTGGAAAGGTTCACGTTGGTGATGCCCCCCTGATCGGCCAGCCAGTTGAGTGAGCGGCCTCGCTCGACCATGATGCGGTCGAGGCGCAGGACGATATGGCCTATGCCGGCCGGACCGGTGGAGTTTGAGTCAGCCGTATTCAGGCCGGTCTCGCTCGAATCAACGATGTTCAGGCTGTCCTCATTCGGGCCCTCGGTGTTCGGACCGGCCCTGTTCGGACCGGCGCCACGCGGGCCTACGGCGCTCTTCCCCCTCACAGCAGACCGTCGACTTCCCGTTGCAGACCCATGCCATAATCGAAGATGCGCGCAATCAGCAACAGGATAATGCCAATCATCACCATCATGCCGCTCATCCATAAGCCCCAGTTGCCGCCCGTGCCAGCCAGGAAACATACGATGAAGTTCACCAGACCCACAATCGGCGCGACAATCAGATACCAGCCAGCCCTGTTCAACCGGTCGGACACCATGCCTTGGAAAGGCGTGGCATCCCTGCCGTCTGCAAGCCACACCGTCAAATCCTTGCACAGTGCGGCCATTTCGGAGAACGCCAAGGCCAGTAGAGCGTAGACCACCATTCTCGCCAGACCGGTGGAGATGGTAGCTACCATGTTGACGGGACCGTCGTGGAAGTTCTGCAGATTATAGGAGTAGTCCAACAAGTCGCCCTTGATGCTGAGGGTGAACGCGCCGCCGACATTCAGGTCGACACTGCCGAAGTTCGCGGCGAACGAGCGCGGGAAAATGAGGAATACCACCCACACCACGGCCGCGAGCGCTGCGATGATCCATAGGAGCGCGGCACCGATGCGGGCCAGGATCAAGGCCGCGCCACCGGCCTTATCCAAACCGAAGGATAGTTTCTTTGTCGTTGCCATGATTGAGCCTCCGCTTCATTGCGCAAACCAAGCAACTCATACTTGCATTATACCATAATTTATCGTTTGTTGTATAAAATGGTTGATTATCTCAAAAAAGCCTTGATTTACGGGCATACAAGCAGGATTTCAAGCTGAATTTACTACCAATTTACTACTTTTGAGGGAAAGAGCCTTGATATGCCGCCCGGAACCCTGCCAGCCCAGCCACCAGCACACAGCATTGAGAAAGAATAAATGAAAACTGAATACGACGCAAACGCGGCGTTTCTCTATCCCTAACCGGGAGAACAGGAACGCCGCTTTTTTTATGCCCTCATGTTACGCAGTAGGGGCAAAAAGAGCCTTGCTATATGCGGCTTTGCGGGCGCACTTTTGCCGGGGACAGGGATTTATACCTAACCCCGGCAAAATGGCGTTCTATCGCGTAACAAATCCACAACCAAAGGAGTGATGAAGCTATGGCAGTTTTCCGAGTGGAACGCAACAAGGGCTATACCGTTATGAGCAACCACCATTTACGCAACAAGGAGCTAACCTTAAAGGCAAAGGGGCTTTTGTCGCAAATGCTTTCCCTTCCCGAAGATTGGGACTACACCCTTGCGGGGCTGTCACAGATCAACCGGGAAAAGATAGACGCTATCCGGGAAGCCATAAAGGAGCTGGAACGCGCCGGGTATATCGTCCGATCACGGGAGCGCGACGAGAAAGGACGCTTGCGGGGAGCCGATTATGTAATCTATGAGCAGCCGCATACAGAACCTACGCCGGATTTACCTACATTGGAAAATCCAACATTGGATAATCCAATGCAGGAAAAACCAATGTTGGAAAAACCTACGTTGGAAAATCCAATGCAATTAAATAAAGATATACAAAGAACTGACTTACCAACAAAAGAAAAAAGAAATACGGATTTACAAAGTACCCATTCCATTCCTATCCATTCCCCTAACCCCTCTCCTTTGGAGCAGGAAGCGGCTACGCCGCCGGAACGGAAACGAAAGGAAGCGGAAGCACAGACCGCTTTTGAGATTTACCGGGAGATCATCAAGGAAAATATCGACTATGACATTCTCATACAGGATATGAAGTTTGACGGGGACAGGCTGAATGAAATTGTAGACCTCATGCTGGAAACCGTCTGTACCCGGAGAAAGACGATCCGCATTGCCGGGGACGACTACCCCGCCGAGCTGGTAAAAGCAAAGTTTATGAAGCTGGACGCTGAACATATCCGCTTTGTGCTGGACTGCATGAAAGAGAACACAACCAAAATCCGCAACATCAAGCAGTATTTACGGGCGGTGCTTTTCAATGCCCCGTCCACAATCGGCAACTATTACACGTCCCTTGTGGCTCACGATATGGCAAGCGGCGCACTTGCGCCACAGGAGCCGCACGACCCCTATTCATTCAAACCGGGCGAAAGCCTGTAACCACCCACAACCACAAAAGGAGGATTTTATTATGGCACAGAAAATGACGGGAGCATTGGTATTTGACGAGCGCACAGACCGCTACGACATTCGCTTTGACCTTGCCAGCTATTACGGCGGGCTGCATTGCGGGGACTGTTTCGACGTGTTCACACGCGGCAAGTGGAAGCCGACCCGCATTGAAATGAATATGGCGCAGGAATGGTACTTGGTGGGTATCAGAGCCGACGACTTAAACGGGCTGCGGGTGCGTATCTGACCGCCGCCCCATAGACTACCCCGAAAGGAGGGACAGACCCCATGCAGGACGAAATCAACGAAAAAACCGTTGCCCTGTATATCAAGACCGGGAAGCTGACCGCCGAAGTGCTGCAAAAGGCAATCAAAAAGCTGCTCTCACAGGCAAAGAAAGAGCTTGACAGACAGGCAATCCCCCACGGGAAGCAGACCCTAAAGCAGCTTATGAAGCAGAATACAGGCGTTTCCAACATTGAGATCACAAAGGACAACATCAAAGCCTTTGAGAGTACAGCGAAAAAATATGGTATCGACTTTGCGATGAAAAAGGACGCGACGGAAACCCCGCCCCGTTACCTTGTATTCTTCAAGGGCAGGGACGCGGACGCGCTGACCGCCGCTTTCAAGGAGTTTTCCGCAAAGAAGCTGACGCAGGATAAAAAGCCCTCAATCCGAAAGGCATTAGCCGCTTTCCGGGAAAAGGCAAAGGAGCTGAACGCCAGCCGCCAGCAGACCAAACACAAGGGCAGGGAGGTATCGCTATGAAGCCGGAAATCAAAAAGCTGCTTATTCTCAATCTCCCGTATCTGCTCTTTGTGTACCTGTTCGACAAGGTGGGCGCGGCTGTCCGGCTTTCCCCCGGCATAGACGCAAGCCAAAAGATTTTACATCTTGGGGAGGGCTTCACAGCCGCCTTTGCCAGTGCCGCGCCCAGCTTCCACCCCGCCGACCTGCTGATCGGCGTTGCCGGGGCGGTGATTATCCGGCTTGCCGTTTACCTAAAAGGCAAGAACGCGAAGAAATACCGCAAAGGCATTGAGTACGGTTCCGCGCGTTGGGGAACCGCCGACGATATAAAGCCGTACACAGACCCGGTATTTGAGAACAATATCCCATTGACACAGACGGAACGGCTCACCATGAACAGCCGCCCGAAGCAGCCGAAATATGCAAGAAACAAAAATATCCTTGTGATCGGCGGTTCCGGCAGCGGCAAGACAAGGTTTTTCGTCAAACCGTCGCTTATGCAAATGCACAGCAGCTATGTTGTCACAGACCCGAAAGGCACTGTCTTAATCGAGTGCGGGAAGCTCTTACAGCGGGGCGGCTATCGGATAAAAGTGCTGAACACAATCAATTTCAAAAAGTCCATGCGCTACAATCCCTTTGCCTATCTGCGGAGCGAGAAAGACATTTTGAAGCTGGTAAATACCATAATCGCCAACACCAAAGGCGACGGGGAGAAATCCGGGGAGGATTTTTGGGTAAAGTCGGAACGGCTTTTTTACTGCGCCCTTATCGGCTATATCCACTATGAAGCCCCGGAGGAAGAAAAGAATTTCACGACGCTGCTTGAAATGATAAACGCCAGCGAAGCCCGCGAGGATGACCCGGAATTTCAAAGCCCGGTTGACCTCATGTTTGAACGGCTGGAAGAAAAAGACCCGGAGCATTTCGCTGTCCGGCAGTACAAAAAATTCCTGTTATCGGCGGGCAAGACGCGAAGCTCTATCCTCATTTCCTGCGGTGCGCGGCTTGCGCCATTTGACATACGGGAGCTGCGGGAGCTTATGGAAACGGACGAAATGGAGCTTGACACGCTGGGGGACAGAAAGACCGCCCTTTTCGTCATTATCAGCGATACCGACGACACTTTTAACTTTGTCGTGAGCATACTCTATACCCAGTTATTCAATCTCTTATGCGACAAGGCAGATGATGAATACGGCGGGCGGCTTCCCGTCCATGTAAGGTGCTTGCTTGATGAATTTGCCAATATCGGGCAGATACCGAAGTTTGAAAAGCTCATAGCCACCATAAGAAGCCGGGAAATATCCGCTTCAATCATCTTGCAGTCACAGAGCCAGCTAAAAGCAATCTACAAGGACAACGCCGACACGATCACGGGGAACTGCGACACGACCCTTTTCTTGGGCGGCAAAGAAAAAACAACCCTTAAAGAAATGTCGGAACTTTTAGGCAAGGAAACCATAGACAGCTTTAACACCTCTGAAACGCGGGGACGGGAGCTTTCCCACGGGCTGAACTATCAAAAGCTGGGGAAAGAGCTTATGACACAGGACGAAATCGCCGTTATGGACGGGGGCAAGTGTATTTTACAGGTGCGCGGGGTGCGCCCGTTCTTTTCGGATAAATTTGACATCACAAAACACCCGAAATACAAGTACCTTTCCGACGCAGACCCGAAAAACGCCTTTGACATGGAAAAGCACATCAAACGCCGCCCCGCCATTGTGAAGCCGGAGGAAGAATTTGACTACTACGAGATTGACGGGGAGGGCTTACAGGAGGACACAGACCATGAATGAACACCCCGGAACTGACAGGCGGCGGTTCACCCTGCTTGTCAACCCCAAAATCCGGGAGGAACAGCGGCGGCAAGCCGCCCTGCGGAAATTTATCAAGGATTGCGAACGGCTTTACGAGAAGAACCGGGCGCATTTACAGGAGGACGCAAGAAATGAATAAGCGTATCAGAAAGAAACAGGAGAAGCAGCGGAAGCAGCTTGAAATGAAGTGGCTGCTGGATATGGCAGTCGCCATTGACACAGCAATACAGGAGTATTGGCAGTGGCGGGAGGAAATGGAACGCCGTTATGTGGAGCTTTACGCGGAGGAAATAGCCCGCCGCATGGGGCTTATCCCGAAACAGTGACAGGGCGTAAAAGATTTGCGCCGTGGAAATGTGGATAACAGGCTATGGAGCTATGGAAAACGCCATTCACAGCACATGGAAAAGCCAGAGTGCGGCTTTCCCACGTCCTGCAAACAGCGTTTCCCACAGCCCCAAAAGAGCAGCCAGTTATCCACATTCCCACACCGCCGACTGCTACGGAAAAAGACCCTTTCCTACCTGTCATTCATAAAAAGATTTTTTAAGGAGCTGATCGGAAATCAAGAACGTAAACACGGGCTACATGGTACGCGCCCCTACCGGGGGACGTACCGCCCAACCCTTTACAACTGAATACCGCCGCGCCGCAGAACTTACGCAGCGCGGGGACACCGCCTTTATCACAGGGCGGTTTTTTTATGCGGCGGCGACCAAACGCTGACCGCCTTTTGTCCGCTTGCCGGACAGCCGCAGACGCGGCAGAAAGGATTTTACATGGCATTTTTTAATTCAGCAGTAGACGTTTTGCAGACCCTTGTTGTGGCACTTGGAGCCGGACTTGGCATTTGGGGCGTGATCAATCTCATGGAGGGCTACGGCAATGACAACCCTGGCGCGAATGCTCATGTACGGTAAGGAAGCAAGCAACCGAAAACAAGAGATAGACCGCCAGCACTACACTATTCCGAACCAAAGACCAAAAGATAAGCATTGTGGGAAAATCTAAACTTTTGGATTTTCCTACAATGCCAACTACGGCGGAATCCCTCCCACTCCTTATATCTTTCTGTATACATTGAATTTGTATTTAGTAAAATGCAGACAACACCACGGATCGGCTTTTGGTTGGACAATTCCAACCAAACACCACAGCAGACAGCAGAAAACATTCTGAACGCTAGGAAGCCGGTATGATTGTTACATATAAGGGGAAGAAAAATTTCTTTTAGGTACTTGCTTTCCTAAAACTGATGTGATACAATGATTTAATCCAGAAAAGGAGTAAAAAATATGCGGCAAGGTATTCTTAAATAAAACTATAATCAAATAGTGGGAACAAAGGATTATGATAGCTCCTTTTGTAGGGGCTTAGTTTTTTGTACCCAATTTAAGAATACTTTTGCCTTATCAATTTTGACATATCCCCAAAAACAGCAATCACAAACAGGTGTATGCTGTATATGTGTATGTCCGCAACTTATAATCCCCAGTGGTAAAAGTATTTTACTGCTGGGGATTTTTATGCCCTTTGGGGCTGTAAAGGGAGGACAATCACATGAAAATAATCAATATTGGAATTCTTGCCCATGTAGACGCTGGAAAGACGACCTTGACGGAGAGCCTGCTATATGCCAGCGGAGCCATTTCAGAACCGGGGAGCGTCGAAAAAGGGACAACGAGGACGGACACCATGTTTTTGGAGCGGCAGCGTGGGATTACCATTCAAGCGGCAGTCACTTCCTTCCAGTGGCACAGATGTAAAGTTAACATTGTGGATACGCCCGGCCACATGGATTTTTTGGCGGAGGTGTACCGCTCTTTGGCTGTTTTAGATGGGGCCATCTTGGTGATCTCCGCTAAAGATGGCGTGCAGGCCCAGACCCGTATTCTGTTCCATGCCCTGCGGAAAATGAACATTCCCACCGTTATCTTTATCAACAAGATCGACCAGGCTGGCGTTGATTTGCAGAGCGTGGTTCAGTCTGTTCGGGATAAGCTCTCCGCCGATATTATCATCAAGCAGACGGTGTCGCTGTCCCCGGAAATAGTCCTGGAGGAAAATACCGACATAGAAGCATGGGATGCGGTCATCGAAAATAACGATGAATTATTGGAAAAGTATATCGCAGGAGAACCAATCAGCCGGGAAAAACTTGCGCGGGAGGAACAGCAGCGGGTTCAAGACGCCTCCCTGTTCCCAGTCTATCATGGCAGCGCCAAAAATGGCCTTGGCATTCAACCGTTGATGGATGCGGTGACAGGGCTGTTCCAACCGATTGGGGAACAGGGGGGCGCCGCCCTATGCGGCAGCGTTTTCAAGGTTGAGTACACCGATTGCGGCCAGCGGCGTGTCTATCTACGGTTATACAGCGGAACGCTGCGCCTGCGGGATACGGTGGCCCTGGCCGGGAGAGAAAAGCTGAAAATCACAGAGATGCGTATTCCATCCAAAGGGGAAATTGTTCGGACAGACACCGCTTATCAGGGTGAAATTGTTATCCTTCCCAGCGACAGCGTGAGGTTAAACGATGTATTAGGGGACCAAACCCGGCTCCCTCGTAAAAGGTGGCGCGAGGACCCTCTCCCCATGCTGCGGACGACGATTGCGCCGAAAACGGCAGCGCAAAGAGAACGGCTGCTGGACGCTCTTACGCAACTTGCGGATACTGACCCGCTTTTGCGTTGCGAAGTGGATTCCATCACCCATGAGATCATTCTTTCTTTTTTGGGCCGGGTGCAGTTGGAGGTTGTTTCCGCTTTGCTGTCGGAAAAATACAAGCTTGAAACAGTGGTAAAGGAACCCTCCGTCATTTATATGGAGCGGCCGCTCAAAGCAGCCAGCCACACCATCCATATCGAGGTGCCGCCCAACCCGTTTTGGGCATCCATAGGACTGTCTGTTACACCACTCTCGCTTGGCTCCGGTGTACAATACGAGAGCCGGGTTTCGCTGGGATACTTGAACCAGAGTTTTCAAAACGCTGTCAGGGATGGTATCCGTTACGGGCTGGAGCAGGGCTTGTTCGGCTGGAACGTAACGGACTGTAAGATTTGCTTTGAATACGGGCTTTATTACAGTCCGGTCAGCACGCCGGCGGACTTCCGCTCATTGGCCCCGATTGTATTGGAACAGGCATTGAAGGAATCGGGGACGCAGCTGCTGGAACCTTATCTCTCCTTCATCCTCTATGCGCCCCAGGAATACCTTTCCAGGGCTTATCATGATGCACCGAAATACTGTGCCACCATCGAAACGGCCCAGGTAAAAAAGGATGAAGTTGTCTTTACTGGCGAGATTCCCGCCCGCTGTATACAGGCATACCGTACTGATCTGGCCTTTTACACCAACGGGCGGAGCGTATGCCTTACAGAGCTGAAAGGATATCAGGCCGCTGTCGGTCAGCCGGTCATCCAGCCCCGCCGTCCAAACAGCCGCCTGGACAAGGTGCGCCATATGTTTCAGAAGGTAATGTAAAGATACATAATCGTCAAGACGGCAACAATCAGAAGTTATGGAGGGTAACAATGGAATATAGTAAGGAAGATTTAATGGAAGCAAAAAAGCAAATTTGGGGAGTGGGAGAGAACATGGGAACAGAGGAAAGTAAAAAAATCTGGGAGGAGAACGCACAATTTTGGGATAATGCAATGGGTGACGAATCTAATGAATTTCACAGAGAGGTAGTGCGTCCCAAAGTAACGGAACTTCTATCTCCTAATCCTGCGGATTACATTTTGGATATTGCGTGTGGCAATGGAAATTATTCTTCGTATCTTGCACAAAGAGGCGCTTCGGTTGTCGCTTTTGATTACAGCAAAAAAATGATAGAATTGGCTAAAAGACGGCAATCACAATATGCAAAACAAATTGATTTTTGTGTGGCGGATGCGACCGATAGAAAAAGTATATTAGAATTAAAAAGAAATCGAGCCTTTACGAAAGCAGTTTCTAATATGGCAATTATGGATATTACGGATATTGAACCACTTCTTATGGCTGTTTATGAACTGTTGCAGGAAAGCGGAATTTTTGTCTTTGCAACGCAACACCCTTGTTTTGTCACGTTGACTGAAAAATATATGACACCGCACAGTTACTATGATATAGCGATTGAAGGGCAACCGAAAGAGCAGATTTATTATCATCGTTCCATACAAGATATTTTTAACCTTTGTTTTAGAGCTGGATTTGTCATTGATGGATTTTATGAAGAATGTTTTAAAACCAACAAAGAAATTCCTATGGTAATGATAGTAAGGCTTAAGAAGGTAAAACGTGATAGCTTAAAATAAATTCAAGTTTGTCGGGTAAAAAGTTAATATCAAACGAATAGTTGATGTGACATCGATGCTGCGCGATATATCTGACGTCGCTTCTCTCGCCCCGCCCGACTGCGGCCAGTAACCTCCCTCGTCAGAGGGAGAGATTACTAGCCGACGGTGTTGCCGTAGATTTGGGCTTGGAGGTCTTTACGGGCGGTTTCCATGCGGGTGATCTGGCCGAGGAGGGTTATCTTCTCTTCGCCGTCGGGCAGCTGGGCCATGCGGCGTTTGGCCAAACCGATCTGGCGCATGAAGCCCATGTCCAGTAGCCGGGTGAGCAGTTCGGTGGCATAGCGCTGCTCTTCCGGCGTGGCAGGGCGTAGCGCCACGCCGGCCGCACCACCGCCGGCTCCCCCAGGCACGTTCGACTGCGGAGGTTGTGCGCCATTACCACCGTCGTCGCCAGGCAGTGGCAACGGCATGACGGCCAGCTCGTTGATCACCTGATTCAGCATCGGCCCGCCGGCCTTGGTGAGGTTGTGCATCCACAGCCCCTGCGGGGTATCGTCGGATGGCAGTCCGCCGGCGGCCGCGATCGCCTGGAACAGGGTGCGGAACACCGAAGTCATGAAATGGTCGATGGTCAGCTGCCCGAACATGGTGCGGTCGATGGCGCGCGGCACCTGAATCAGCACGGCCATGAACTGCTGTTCGGCGATGAATACGGCGTCATCGATCTTGAAATATGCCTGTTCGGCGGCGTCACGGCGCTCCAACGCCTTGCGCGTGGCCGGATTGGCGTATGGGTTGGTGCCGGGTTCCACACGCGGCTCGTCACGCTCGAATCGACGTTTGGGCGCGTAGGCGTCCTCATCGCGTACATGCATCTGCCGGCGTGCGTTCATCACCTCGCGGCGCATCACCTCAAGGTCCACACCGATACGGCCCGCGGACTTGCGCACGTAAGCGTCCCACAGGGAGCGGTCGCGAATCTGCGCCACCAGCGGGGCCACGGCTTTCATCGCACCCACTTGGCCGGGCGTGTAGGTCAGGTCGAACCGGCTGATGGCGGCGTCGATCACGAAGTCATACAACGGTTTGGCGCGGGCGATCAGCGAACGCACTGCTTCGTTGCCTCGCTCGATGCGCAGGTCGCACGGGTCGAGATTGTCGTCGGCCACGGCCACGAAGGTTTGGGAGAGGAAGGCCGAATCAAGGCCGAAGGCATGCAGCGCGGCTTTCTGGCCGGCGGCGTCACCATCGAACGTGAACACGATGCGCGAGCTCAACGGCTGGTCCTTGACCTTCAACGGCCCGACCAGCTGGACCGCGCCCAGCGAATCGTCGGCGATCAGGCGGCGCACAATCTTGGCGTGCTCGGCGCCGAACGCCGTACCGCACGTGGCGATGGCGGTGTCAATGCCGGCCAAGTGCATGGCCATCACGTCCGTATAGCCTTCGACGATCACCACCTGCCGCTTCTTGACGATGGCGGATTTCGCCAAATCGATGCCGTAAAGCACCTGGGTTTTGCGGTAGAGCTGCGTGTCCGGCGTGTTGATGTATTTGGCGGCGATCTGATCGTCTTCGTATAGTTTGCGCGCGCCGAAGCCGAGCGTGCGGCCGGTCGAATCGCGGATAGGCCACGTCACGCGGCCGCGGAAATAGTCATAGATGCCGCGCTGGCCTTGGCGGGCCAAGCCCGCGTCGAGGATTTCCTTCTGCGTAAACCCCTTGGAGGCCAAGTGGCGCACAAGATTATCCCAACCTTGGGGCGCGTAGCCGCAACCGAAACGTTCGCAGTCGGCTTGGGAGAAGTTGCGGCCTCCGAGCAGCTTGCGGGCGGGCAGTGCTTCCTTGGTCAGGATCTGGGAGACGAAGAAGCGTTGGGCTTCCTCGCAGGCTTCCAGCAGTCGGGTGCGCTTGGAGCCGGTGTTCTCGCGGTTCGGGCCGTTGCCGCTGTTCTCGTAGTGCAGCTCGATATGGTACTTGTCGGCGAGCAGTTCCACGGCTTCACGGAAGTCGATGTTTTCGGATTGTTCGACGTATTTGAATACGTCGCCACCCAAGCCGCAGCCGAAGCAGTGCCACACGCCGAGTGAGGGGCGCACGTTGAAGCTGCCGGTTTTCTCGTCGTGGAATGGGCACAGGCCGACGAATGTGCCAGTGCCGGAAGGCTTAAGCGTTACGGTCGCGGATACGATGTCGTACAGGTCCGCGGCGGCGCGCACCTTCTCGACATCTTCTTTCTTAATCATTCCGACCATAAGTCTCTAGAGTACCGCCTCACCTGAGACACGGTAAATTTTTACCGTCGGTTATCATTTCTTCCGCGAAACTCCCTTCAGTCGCCTACAGCGACAGCTCCCCTCACCCGAGGGGAGCTGGCTCGCGCAGCGAGACTGAGGGAAGCACCCGTCCAACACGCCCTCAGCACAAGATGGAGTGCAGGGCCAGAGCGGAGTTGTCGGTCAGGCTCGCGACCTGATCGATGGCGACGCGCAGGCGCTCGTTGTCATTGGTGGATTCATTCCAATCGGCCAGGAACTGGCTTTCCAAAGCGTCGGATGGGAGCGGCGAATCGGCCATAAGCACATCGACCAAATCCGATACGATCTTGAGCTCCTCCTGATGGAATGGCTCGCGCTCGCGAGGCGCCATGACGAAGTACACGGCGATGCCCTTCAGCGCCACGATCTCGTAATTCGTGTTCTCGGGAATCACGATGTTCGAGGAATACCGGGTCAACGGCCCGGGCCCATACGTGTCGCGCGTGGCGGTCTCCACCGACCAGCAGAAGCGGCCGATCAAATCGGACGTAATGTTCTTAAGCTGCGCCAACGATTCGCGCGAACCATTGAAATGTGCAGGGAACAAATGCTCTCGGCGCAATCGCATGAACGCGGCCAGCAGCTTGTCGGCATCCCACTTCGCCCCATACCATGCGCGCGTCTGCTCGATGATGTGGTCCAGCATCTTCGGATCGGCGAGCACAATCGGATCGAACGCGCCGGTGGCGATGGAATCCTCGACGTCATGCACGGAGTAGGCGATATCGTCCGAAAGGTCCATGATCTGGCATTCCATGGGTTTGGCGGCCTGGGGCGCGCCGATTTTGAGCCAGCGGAACACCGGTTCGTCATCCGGGTAGACGCAGAATTTCTTCGACCGCTCCCCCTTCGGGTGTCGGTCGGCTTCGGCCAAGGTCCACGGGTATTTGACGGCCGCATCCAAGGCCGCACGGGTCAGGTTCACGCCGGCCGAACGCCCGTCCGGGTGAAAGATCTTGGGTTCGAGCCGGGTCAGGATACGCATGGTCTGTGCGTTGCCCTCGAAGCCGCCGATATTGCCGGCGATGTCGGCGAGCGCACGCTCCCCATTGTGCCCGAACGGCGGGTGACCAAGGTCGTGGGCCAGACAGGCGCAGTCGACCACGTCCGGATCACAGCCGAGCAATGCGCCGATTTGGCGACCGATCTGGGCGACTTCCAGCGTATGCGTCAGTCGAGTGCGAGCGAAATCGTCGGTACCGGCAATCAGAATCTGGCTTTTCGCGCCCAAACGCCGCAAAGCGGACGAATGAATCAGTCGCGCGCGATCGCGCTCGAACGCGGTGCGTGACTTGGATTTGGGCGGCTCGGGTGCCCATCGCTCCTCGTCGAAGGCGCTGTAGCCCTCGTCGCTCAGCACCTGTTCCCCATCCAAAGTCGTTTCCATATGCCAAGCATAGGCACACATATCGGCCGCAGTAATCCCGACTTCCCGAATATGTGCCACTGACGTCAACTCAACGGCACATATTCGGGAGATTGGGGCCGATTTCCCGAATATGTGACGCTCAGCACATATCAGTGGCACATATTCGGGAAGAAGGGATTACGGGGTGCCACCGTATGGCGTTAATGCACCTTATAGCAGCGTGGCGGGGTCGAGTTTGGCGAGGTCGGCGGCGGGCAGCACTTCGGCGGCATGCTCGTAAAGGCGCGGGATGCGGTTGCGCAGGCAGGTGAAGATCTCGTAGCTGATGGTGTCGGCGGCGCGGGCCCAATCGTCGGCGGTAGGCTCAACGTAATCCTCGCCGCGGCCCGGGCCGAACAGTTCGACCGTGTCGCCCTCGTGAACGCCGAGTTCGGCGGCGGATCCGTGCAGGTCCACGATGAACTGGTCCATGCACACGCGGCCGCACACGCGGTAGATCTTCGGGCCTTCGGTGGTCATGATGCGCACCGGGCCGCCCGGCTTCTCCACGTGCTTGGCACCTTCCATATCGAAACCGGAAGCGGAGCGGTGGATGCCATCGGCGTAGCCCAGCGGCACAATAGCGGTCGAGGTGTTGTCCGGGGTCAGGTAGGTGCGGCCGTAGGAGATGCCGTGGCCGGCCTCCACATCCTTGACCGTGCCGAGCTGCGCCTGCAGGCGCATGGCCGGGGTCAGATGCCAGTCGCGCGGGGTGCCCATCGCGGGATCGGGCTCGTAGCCGTACAGGCCGATGCCGGGGCGGGTGAGTTCGAAGTGAATCTCCGGGCGGTCCAAAGTGGCCGCTGTGTTGGCCAGGTGACGGATCTCCGGCGGAATGCCGGCCTGTTCCATGCGGCGCGTGAAGTCCTTGAATGTTTCGATCTGGCGGTCGGTGGAGGACACGAATTCGGACACATCGGGCGAATCGGCCACGGCGAGATGGCTCCACTGACCCACAATATGCAACACACCCTCTTTGGCGAGCGGCACGAGTTTGGCGAGCGCGGCGTCGAATCCGGCCGGTGTGAAACCGTTGCGACCGAAGCCGGAATCGACCTTGACGTGTACGCGGGCGGGCTTGCCGAGCTTGCGTGCGGCGGCGGCCACCGCGTCGATGCCGGGCAGGGAGCCGACCGATACGTCGATGTCGGCGGCGATCAGCTCGTCGAACGGGACTTCGGTGCCGTTGTATACCCAAGTCAGAATGCGGCAGCGGTCGGGGCCGATGCCGAGCTTGCGCAGCAGCAGTGCTTCATGCGATTGCGCGGTGCCGAGCCATGTGGCGCCGCCGGCGAGCGCGGCCAGGGCGGCGGGCAGCAGTCCGTGGCCGTAGGCGTCGGCCTTGACCACACCCATCACCGCCGTGCCGGAAGCGGGCCCGCCGACCACGGAGACCAGGTGGGCCATGTTGTCGCGCATGGTTTTGAGGTCCACGATGGCCTGTGCGGGGTATTGGCGGCGGGCGGCCGCATAGTTGGCCTTGCCC
>OAWF01000708.1_pt1 | contig 14686 bp, 14 predicted proteins | sample 1495411 | NCBI WGS metagenome assembly OAWF01 (sample SAMEA2580150, study PRJEB22360) | human gut metagenome | biome: human gut; feature: human-associated habitat; material: faeces | place: Denmark | collected 2008/2010 | reverse complement strand
ATCACGCCCAAGGCCGCTTATGCTCCGGTTTCTAACCGGGCTGGCTCACGCTCACCAAGTTATTTTCAATCTCCCCTTTAAAATGTTAAGATGTTAGAATGTATAAATGTTAAGATGTATAAATGTTAGAATGATTAAAGTAGTGTTAGTTCTACGAGGTTTCGACAGAGAGGAATCCATTAATGGCCAATATTCTTAGAAAATGGGTCGAAAGCGATAAGCGAGAAATCGGTCGCCTCGGCAAAATCGCTGATCAAGTTCAGCGCTATGAAGATGAATATGCAGCATTATCAGATGATCAATTAAAAGCAAATACCCAAAAATTCAAGGATCGCCTTGCAGCAGGGGCAACGTTAGACGATATTTTACCGGAAGCTTTTGCCACCGCGCGTGAAGGGGCTAAACGAGTTTTAGGGTTATTCCCGTTTCGGGTTCAAATTATTGGCGGGATCGTTTTACATGAAGGCAATATTGCGGAAATGAAAACCGGTGAAGGTAAAACTTTGACGGCAACCATGCCCGTTTATTTGAATGCCTTGACTGGTAAAGGTGTCCACGTGGTTACCGTTAACGAGTACTTGTCCACGCGTGATGCAACGGAAATGGGCGAGTTGTACAATTGGCTCGGTCTCAGCGTCGGGTTGAATCTTAACTCCAAGAACAGTGACGAAAAACGCGAAGCCTATAATTGCGATATCACTTATTCCACCAATAGTGAACTCGGCTTTGACTATTTGCGAGACAACATGGTGGTTTATAAGGAACAGATGGTACAACGGCCACTGAATTTTGCAATTGTTGATGAAGTTGATTCGATTCTCATTGATGAGGCCCGGACGCCTTTGATTATTTCCGGTGGCGCAGAAAAGACAACCGGCCTTTATATTCGGGCGGACCGCTTCGTTAAGACGCTTAAAGCCGATACTGATTACAAGATTGACTGGCCAACGAAGACCATTTCGCTCACTGAAAGCGGCATTCGCAAAGCCGAAAAGAATTTTGGCTTGGATAACCTATACGATACCGAAAATACGGCTTTAACCCACCATATCGACCAAGCATTGCGGGCAAATTACATTATGCTTAAAGATATCGACTATATGGTGTCTAACGGCGAAGTGCTGATTGTCGATCAATTTACCGGTCGGGCAATGGAAGGCCGGCGCTATTCCGATGGCTTGCATCAGGCAATTGAAGCCAAAGAAGGGGTACAAATCCAGGATGAAAATAAGACGATGGCTAACATCACTTATCAAAACTTCTTCCGGATGTACACCAAGCTGGCAGGGATGACTGGGACCGCTAAAACGGAGCAAGAAGAGTTCCGCGAAATCTATAATATGGAAGTTATTTCGGTTCCAACCAATAAACCGGTTATCCGGGTTGACTCACCGGATGTTTTGTACCCGACTTTGGATGCTAAATTCAATGCGGTTGTTGACGATATCAAAAAACGCCATAAAAAAGGACAGCCGATTCTGGTTGGGACGGTTGCGATTGAGTCGAGTGAACGCCTGAGTAAGCAATTAGATGATGAAAAGATCCCGCACACGGTTTTGAATGCGAAGAACCACTTTAAAGAAGCGGAAATCATCATGAATGCCGGGCAACGAGGCGCCGTGACAATTGCGACCAACATGGCTGGTCGTGGGACGGATATTAAATTAGGCCCTGGTGTCACCGAGTTAGGCGGTTTGGCTGTTATTGGGACTGAGCGGCATGAGAGTCGCCGAATTGATAATCAATTACGTGGCCGTTCCGGTCGTCAAGGTGATCCGGGTTCTACCCAATTTTACCTGAGTCTAGAAGATGACTTGATGAAACGGTTTGGCTCTGAGCGGATTAAAGCAATGCTGGATCGGTTCAAGGTTGCCGATGACGATCAGGTCATTCAAAGTCGAATGATCTCACGGCAGGTTGAATCAGCGCAGAAGCGTGTCGAAGGGAATAACTACGACACACGTAAAAACACGCTGCAGTATGATGATGTGATGCGTGAACAGCGTGAAGTCATCTATAAGCAGCGTCAGCAGATTATCAATGAAGACGAGACCCTCAAGCCCGTTTTGATGGCGATGATTAATCGAACCATCACCCGCATCGTTCAAACGCATACCCAAGGCGATCAAAAGGATTGGAATCTTGATGCGTTGTATGCTTGGATCACCGCAAACATGGCCGATCCGGAGAAATTCAAGCGCAGCGAACTTGATGGCAAGTCGCAAGATGAGCTCATCGGTTTACTGGCGGATATGGCTGAAAATAACTTCCAGCATAAAAACAAGCAACTTGGCGATGACGCGCAGATGCTAGAATTCGAAAAAGTGGTCATCTTACGCGTTGTTGACTCAGCTTGGACGGATCACATTGACGCCATGGATCAACTACGCCAGTCTATTGGTTTGCGTGGTTATGGGCAGATGAATCCGCTAGTCGAATATCAAGAAGAAGGCTACCGGATGTTTGAGGAAATGATTGCGTCAATTGATGATGATGTGACCCGACTGTTCATGAAAGCCGAAATTCGGCAAAATATTCGCCGTTAATGGTGAACCGGCGCCCCGGCACTGCAAGCTCAAATTTGCGGTACTGGGGTGTTTTGAGGATAACAGAAGCAGAAGCTAAATGTGGGATTGAGGCAACCCAGTCATCACTAGAATCAACTTAAAAAAGAGGAGCAATTATCATGGAACTCAGTGTCATGCGTAACACCTTGGCCGCCATGCGAACCAAAATAAATCAATTCAGGGGGTCTCTTTGACCTCGATGCGCTGAATGAACGCATTAGTGAAAATGAAGGTAGAATGGCGGAACCGGGCTTTTGGGATGATTCGGAAGCAGCACAAAAAGTGATCGATGCCAACAATAAACTCAAAGAAAAACACGATCGCTTTTACGCACTTGAAAATGAACTGGAAGATCTTGAGGCCGGATTGGAGTTGTTACAAGACGAACCCGATCCGGATTTGCAACACGAAGAAGAGACCAAGCTTAAAGATCTGCAGGAAAAACTTGATCAGTATGAGATGCAGTTGCTTTTAAATGGGCCATATGACCACAATAATGCAATTCTCGAAATTCATCCCGGTGCAGGTGGTACGGAATCACAAGACTGGGGTTCGATGTTGATGCGGATGTATCAGCGCTGGGCCGACCAGAATGGCTTCAAGGTTGAAGTTGCTGATTACCAACCTGGTGATGAAGCCGGCATCAAAAGTGTGACGCTTTTGATCAACGGTGAAAACGCATATGGCTTATTGAAAAGTGAAAAAGGCGTCCATCGCCTCGTCCGCATTTCGCCATTTGATTCCGCCGGCCGCCGTCATACCAGTTTTGCCTCGGTTGATGTGATGCCGGAGCTTGATAATTCAATTGAAGTCGATATTCGCCCAGAGGATATCAAAATGGAAGTCTTTCGGTCCAGTGGTGCTGGTGGTCAGCATATCAACAAGACTTCCAGTGCGGTTCGGCTGATTCATCTGCCGACCGGGATTGTCACTTCCAGTCAGGCACAACGATCACAATTTCAGAACAAGGCCACGGCAATGGCGATGTTGAAGGCCAAGTTGTATCAGCGTGAAGAGGAAGCCAAAAAGGCCAAAGCCAAAGCCATTCAAGGCGAGCAAAAAGATGTTGCTTTTGGTTCACAGATTCGGTCTTACGTTTTCCACCCGTACACGATGGTCAAGGATCACCGAACGAATTACGAAACCGGTAATGGGCAGGCAGTGATGGATGGCGATCTTAATCCATTTATCAATGCATACTTGCAATGGGAGCTCGCCCAGAAAAATCCTGATTAAACTGTAACCTGCCTGAAATCTTGCTGACTTAATCGGCTGTTATACTAATCCTAGCTTAGAAAAAGGAGCAAAATGCATGATTCAAATGGAAAACGTGACGAAACAGTATGCTAACGGCGTCACTGCCATTAAGGATTTGAATCTTAAAATCCAGGATGGTGAGTTTGTTTACGTCATCGGTCCTAGTGGTGCCGGGAAATCAACGTTCGTTAAAATGCTGTATCATGAATTAAAGCCGTCCAGCGGTAGTATTAAAATTGATGATTTTGATTTTTCAACCATGAAGCCGTCGCAGGTGCCATTTTTGCGTCGTCACATCGGGATCGTCTTTCAGGATTTCAAACTTTTACCACGCTTGACGGTGTACGAGAATGTGGCTTATGCGATGCAAGTCATTGAAGCGCCGGACGATAAAATTAAAGACCGCGTGCTCGAAGTATTAGGACTCGTTGGCTTGGAACAGAAATTGCGGCGTTTTCCTGATGAATTATCCGGTGGTGAACAGCAGCGGGTGTCAGTAGCGCGTGCAATTGTCAACAAGCCTAAAGTGTTGATTGCTGACGAACCGACTGGGAACCTTGATCCGCAAACCTCCGATGAAATTGTTGATATTCTTGAACGTATCAATGCAAATGGAACAACGGTGATCATGGCAACCCATAACAAGGATATTGTGAATGAACGTCAACACCGGCTACTCGAAATTGCCGGGGGTCGCTTAGTGCGTGACGAAGAAGGAGGCACATACGGCAATGAAGAGTAAGGTCTTTTTCCGCCATGTTAAAGATTCCCTGCGCAGTTTGCGGCGTAACGGCTGGATGTCGGTTGCAGCGGTTAGTGCAGTCACCGTCACATTACTGCTGGTCGGTATTTTTATGGCCTTGATTTTCAACCTGCACCACATTTCACAACAAGTTGAAAATGATGTTCAGGTGCGGGTTTATATTGATAAAAAAACAACTACCAAACAACGTGATGACCTTAAAGACAAACTTAAAAAGCTGGATCATGTCAACAAGGTCACTTACCGTTCACGTCAACAAGAATTGGATACAATCATCGGGGGTTATGGTTCGCAGTGGCGGATGTTCTCCGGGGACCAAAACCCATTAAGCGATGTGTTCATGGTTAAGACGAATAGTCCTAAGGCCACCATTAGCGTGTCAAAAGAAGCACAGAAACTGGATCATGTGGTTGATGCAAGCTATGGCGGGCGAACGGCAAAGAAACTCTTTAATTCTGTGGATGTAGCCCAGAAATGGGGGCTTGCTTTCACGATTCTGCTTTTGTTTGTTGCCGTGTTCCTGATTAATAACACGATTCGAATTACCATTTTGTCACGTTCCGACGAAATTCGGATTATGCGACTGGTGGGGGCAACCAATTCCTACATTCGGTGGCCTTTCTTGCTTGAAGGTGCCTGGACCGGTTTGTTTGGGGCAGTATTACCGATTATTATTGTGGATGTCGGTTATGCGATTGTCTATCGGAGCTTCACTTATGCAAACGGAGCCAGTGGTTATACGCTTTATGCCAACATGCCGTTCTTGTTCTGGCTTGACTTGATGTTAGCCGGGATTGGCATTGTCATCGGGGCACTGGGATCAGTTATCTCCATGCGGCGTTTTCTTAAGTTTTAATTTCAAAATTGAACATTTGAGTTGCTGCTATCGACTCAATGTGAAAGGATTGCTCTTTTCCGGGCAGTCCTTTTTTGGTGGGCGGTTTTAATGAATGTCAGTACGATGTTTTGAATACGCAAGCTTATGTCGAAAATAACTCATACGTGTTAATCGATGGGACAAAAATGGCCGTTTTTCGGCATTTTCTGTTTGATGAGCCCAAAACCTTGTAGGAAGCGGTCGTTAATTTCTGCTATACTGGTCACAGTGAATATTGGAGGGTTACCGATGGCAGTGATCATTGCCTTACTTATCAGCCCGATTGGTGCCGTATTCTGGCTTGCTTTAGGGTTGACGATTTTGTATGCGGTTAGCCGGACAAGCCGCGAACGCCATCAGTACTTGCGGGCGATTCATCCCCGACATAGCGAAATTGCCCCATTCTTTTGGGTCGGTATTTTGCTAGGCATCGTTATCTCGGCACTGATGTTGGTTGCGCGCTTACAAGTTAGTTTGCCCGCATTATTAGCATTAAGTGGCTTAACGCTGGTCGGGCTAATCTTTTCTGGCTGGCGGTTCAGTCCATGGTGGCTAGGATTAGCGGGCTTAGTTGAATTGCTGCGGCCGACAACGAGCCAAATGAGTGCTGATTTAGCCGTTTTAGTTGGTGTGTTGTGGTTAGCGCAAGCCTTGATCGCGCGGTTAAATCGGGGCACTCAAATTGAGTCCCCGGTTATTTTGCAGGATCGACGTCAACGTCAACAGGTTGCGTTTCGATTGCGACAGTTTTACTGGGTGCCTTTGTTCTTACCGGTGAGTGTTGACCAAGTTGCGGGATTGCCGCTCTTATCAATCGCAACGGACACTTTTGTTGCGGTTGGGCTTCCACTGGTCTTAGGCGCGGCATTTACCACGCAGCGTGATCGCGTTCAACCGTATTTGCGCCGAAGTTGGCCATGGTTTGCAGTTGCCGGTGGCGGTTTGATCGTCTTTGGACTGGTGGGTCGGATCCTTACCATACCTGTGATGGTAATCGCCTTAATACCTGTGTTGGTGAGTTTGATACTCGGTGCCGGCTTAATTTGGCAAGCACATCAAGTACATTTAAACGTGACACAAACCAATCACGGGGTGGTTGTCATCGGGGTTGTCCCACAGACACCAGCTGCACAAATGGATTTGCAGCCGGGTGATCGGGTCTTAACCTGCAATCATATTGCCGTCAACAATGCCGCTGAACTTTATAACGCAATTCAAAAGGAACCCACTTATTGCCGCTTACGGCTTCAACAGGCAGATGGCGAGATACGGCTAGCCGAAACCGCAATTTTTGCCGGTGCACCCCATGAACTTGGTATGATTTTATTCCCGGAGGAGACAGCATGAAGAAGATCTTGATTGTTGATGATGAACCAGCCATCTTAACCTTGCTGCAATACAATTTAGAGGCTGAACACTATCAGGTTGAAACGGCAACGGATGGTCAGGAGGCTTTAGATAAAGTACGTAGCGAGCCGTTTGATTTTATTATTCTCGATCTCATGTTGCCGAGTTTGAGTGGACTGGATGTCACCCGTAAGATTCGTGAAGAAAAGATTCAAACGCCAATCATGATTCTGACGGCCAAAGACAACGAAACCGATAAGATCGTCGGACTTGAGCTTGGTGCCGATGATTATGTGACCAAACCGTTTTCGCCGCGGGAAATTATTGCCCGAATTAAAGCCATCGAACGGCGTAGTCAAAGTCAACCACAAGCGCCACTTCCCGGTAATGCCAATCAAATTACGGTTGGTCAAATTACGATTGATCCTGAAAATTATAAAGCTAGCAAAGCCGGACACCGACTGCAATTGACCCCTAAGGAATTTGAACTATTGGTTTATTTTGCTCAACGAGTTGGCAAAACGCTATCACGCGATGCCTTGCTTAATGGGGTTTGGGGCTTCGATTACCCGGCGGAAACACGGATGGTCGATATTCAGGTCAGCCATTTGCGGGATAAAATCGAAACAGATCCTAAACATCCGGATTACTTAAAGACGGTGCGGGGATTCGGTTATCAAATGGAGGCGCCACATGAATAAACGGATTTTACGCCGTGTACTGGTTATTAGTCTGCTCTCGTTAGCAGGCTTTTTTGTACTCGTCACGACGGTCAATCAACAAATCGTACATCAGCAGGCACGCGATTTGAGGCGCGTAGCCAGAACCTATGCAGCCTCTGCTAAGGATGGCGTTGATCCGCAAGCGCTGGCAAAGTCCGAAGCCGCTTTTATTACGGTTGTTCCGGATAATCCCAAAACCACCCGACAAAAAGTGATGGCCGATGCCTTACGTGGCAATCATCGCGAACCATTTGTGACAACGGTTAATGTTCTTGGGCGAGCTGAACAGGCATATCTGTTTCGTCACCGGGGACACTGGGTTGCCATTAGTCGCTATAAGTCCAGCGTTTGGACAACGGCGCCTGAGCAATTTTGGATTTTGACGCTGACATTTGCGGTCCTGATTGCTTTAATTCTGGCTTGGCTTTTTCGCTCGGAGCATCAGTATCAAGAAGCCATTCGGGTCATGAGCCACAACTTGGATCGGATTCGCCAGAAAAAATTAACCGTTAAAAAAAAAAGGCCCGGAGCCTGTGATTCTGCCGCCACAGTCGCCGTTTACGCCTGTGGCACGGCGAATTAATGCCTTAGCTGCGGAACAAACCCATTTACGTGAGAAAGTCGCAGTACGGCAGTCCAGTTTTGATCGTCTGATTGATAATTTGCCACTAGGCGTCATGTTGATTGATACCAATAAGGATGTCATTTTGCATAATCATGCCATGTCCCAGCTTTTGGGCCATCAGATTCCGCAGCCGCGGCACAATTATCTGGACGATGTTAAGACTTATGCGTTGGCCCGGATGATTGAGCACACTTTTCGCCATGAAAAGACTCATCATCAGGAGTTGACCGTCCTGGCAACCCAAAAGTCGGTTGATGCCAGTGTCATTCCTTTAAACCAAGGAACTAGTCGTCTCCAGGTGTTGGTTATTTTGTACGATGTCACGTATTTGCGCCAAGTCGAGAAAATGCAGCTCGATTTTGTTGGCAATGTGAGTCATGAGCTAAAGACGCCGGTGACTGCTATTTCCGGGTTTGCCGAGACACTATTAAGCGGGGCTAAAAATGATCCGGCGACGCTAGATAAGTTTTTGAAGATTATTTTCGATGAAAGTAAGCGACTGACCCAGCTCATCAATGATATTCTAACGTTGAGCCGGCCCGAATCGAATCAAACGGTGCAGGCACAAGTACCACTTAAGAAGTTAGTCGACGATGCATTGCGTAATTTAGCTAAAGTGATTAAAGACAAGCAGATTCGGGTGGAGGTGGCAATTGCACCAGACTTACAGGTTGTGACCGATGAGCGCAAGTTAACTCAGATTGTGCGGAATCTTTTGAACAATGCCGTGTTTTATAATCGATTAGCCGGACATGTGACGATCACGGCCCAAGTAGTCGAAGGGCACTTGTCATTGGCGGTCGCTGATACCGGTATTGGGATTCCCGAGACAGAGCAGGCACGGATTTTTGAACGCTTCTATCGGGTTGATAAAGCGCGCAGTCGTCACAATGGCGGTACTGGTTTGGGTCTGGCAATCGTTAGTGAGCTGGTGAAAAGTATGGATGGTCAGGTTGCCGTTTCGAGTCAAGTCGGGGTTGGATCGACCTTTACCGTGACATTGCCGGTCAGCAAGCGCCAGCAGCAAGATTGATGAGATATTTACAGAACCTTTACATTCAACGACATGAACATTTACACGCAACTGTTAAGATGATTGGAGCTTGAAATGGAGGATTTCGTGTGAAAAAAATTGTGACCCTGTTTTCGATCGTATTTTTGGCGCTGTTAGCAAGTGCATGTGGCAGCAGTCATAGTTCGAAACAGTCGGGTGAATCAATCACCGCAGTTGGATCAAGTGCCTTGCAGCCTTTGGTTGAAGCGGCGGGCGAACAATATCAGACGGAAAATCTCGGCGTGTTTATCAACGTCCAAGGTGGCGGGAGCGGTACCGGATTAAGCCAGATCCAGCAAGGGGCGGTTGATATCGGTAATTCGGATCTTTTTGCTGAAGAAAAACCTGGCATTAAAGCCAACGCCTTGGTGGACCATAAAGTGGCCGTTGTCGGGATTGCGCCGATTGTTAATCCAAAAGTCGGCGTGAAAAATGTGTCAATGACGCAGTTGCAACAGATCTTTCTTGGTCAGATCACCAACTGGAAACAGTTAGGTGGCAAGAATGTGCCGATTGTCCTTGTCAACCGCGCACAAGGTTCAGGGACCCGCGCGACTTTTGAAAAATGGGCGCTTGAAGGCAAGCAACCGATTGCCGCTCAGGAACAGGATTCCACCGGGATGGTGCGACAAATCGTTGGCAGTACGCCAGGGGCAATTTCTTACGTCGCTTTTTCTTACGTTGATAAAACCGTCCGCAGCTTGTCTGTAGACGGCGTTGCACCAACTGATAGTAACGTGGCAACGAATCGCTGGCATATCTGGTCGTACGAACATATGTATACAAAAGGTCGGCCAAGTGGTTTGACCAAACGATTTTTGACTTACATGATGTCACCGGCCATTCAGAAGAAACTGGTCCAAAAAATGGGCTACATTCCGATGACTAAAATGAAAGTAGTGCGTAACGCCAGTGGCCAGATTAGTCGTCCATAAGCGAGTCTAGCGTCTAAAAGCTTTTTCGGCTCACGGATTGATGAAACAAGTCAGTGTGGGCAGTTAGGTTCAGGCAACCTAGCAGATCAATGAAGGCAGATGCGGCCAGGACAATGGCTAGTTGCGGTGAGGTTTTAGGAGGTTATGATGGATCCAATTCGAGAAGCGATGCTAAAAAAATCGCGCTCATCAAAGTTAGAGCGGCGCGGCAAAACGATTAGCCTGATTTGTATCAGTCTGATTGTACTTGTAGTGGTGGCAATATTTTTCTTTGTCGCCTCAAAAGGATTAGCAACATTCTTTCAAAATAAGATTAATTTATGGTCGTTTTTGAGTAAGAGTGTGTGGAACCCATCAATTAAAGATGCCCATGGGAATCCGGAAGTTGGCGCGTTACCGATGATTGTCGGGTCTTTCGGCGTGACTTTTTTATCGGCAATCGTTGCAACGCCATTTGCGGTTGGCGCCGGCATTTTCATGACCGAGATTTCCCACAAGTGGGGGCAAAAAGTGTTACAGCCGGTTATTGAGCTGCTCGTCGGGATTCCATCTGTGGTTTATGGCTTCATCGGCTTGTCCGTCATTGTACCTTTCATTCGCCATATCTTTGGCGGTACTGGCTTTGGGATCTTAGCCGGGACTTTTGTTTTGTTTGTCATGATCCTGCCGACCGTAACATCCATGACCGTCGATGCGTTAAAAGCTGTCCCACGCCATTATCGCGAGGCTTCATTGGCGCTAGGTGCTACTCGGTGGCAGACGACTTATCGCGTGGTGCTGCGTGCGGCAATTCCCGGCATTTTGACCGGTATTGTTTTTGGGATGGCGCGCGCTTTTGGTGAAGCGTTGGCGGTTCAAATGGTCATTGGGAATGCGGCTTTGTTGCCAAAGAACCTTGTTTCGCCAGCTTCGACGTTGACTTCTGTTTTGACGAGCGGGATTGGTAATACAGTCATGGGTTCGCTGGAAAATAACGCTTTATGGTCCTTGGCATTGCTGCTGTTGCTGATGTCATTAGCCTTTAACCTGTTGATTCGTTGGATCGGGAAGAAAGGGGAGCTGAACAAATGAATCCAAAAGTTGTTGATAAAATTGCCACAACGGTTCTGTACATTGTTTCAGGGATTATCATTGTTATTTTGGCCAGTCTCCTCGGGTACATTCTTTTTAAAGGGGTACCGCATATTTCCTGGCATTTTCTCACGAGTCCAGCACAAAGCTTTGAAGCTGGAGGCGGCATTGGCATTCAATTGTTCAACTCGTTTTATCTTTTAGTCCTTGCGATGCTGATTTCAACACCGATTTCGTTAGGGGCAGGCATTTACCTCAGCGAGTATGCCAAAAAGAATTGGTTGACGGATGTTATTCGGACTTCGATTGAAATTCTAAGTTCCTTACCGTCTGTGGTTGTTGGACTGTTCGGTTTTCTGATTTTCGTTTTACAATTCAAATTCGGGTTCTCGATTTTATCCGGGGCCTTGGCATTGACCGTCTTCAACCTCCCGTTGCTGACGCGAAATGTTGAAGATTCATTACGCGGCGTTGGCTTTGAACAGCGTGAGGCCGGCTTAGCGCTTGGCCTATCGCGCTGGGAGACGGTTTTACATGTTGTCATCCCTGAGGCATTGCCGGGGATTATTACCGGGATGATTCTAGGTGCCGGACGGGTTTTTGGCGAGGCGGCGGCGCTAATTTACACTGCTGGCCAAAGTGCCCCGGCGCTGGATTTCACCAACTGGAATCCGGCTAATATTGCGAGTCCCCTAAACCCATTTCGACCGGCCGAAACGTTGGCGGTGCATATTTGGAAAATCAACTCTGAAGGCATTCAACCTGATGCCGTTGCTGTTTCTGCCGGAGCTAGTGCCGTACTTGTGATCGCCGTTTTGGTCTTCAACGTTGGCGCCCGCTATTTAGGCAATCGACTATTTAAAAAGATGACGGCGGCTTAAACGGGTTAGGCTTCTAGTATCAATGAGGCTTACCCGGTATGATAATCGCGATAATACGTGGAGGCAGAGGATGCAAGAACTGGAAAAGTATTCATTAGATGACACTTATATTCGACCATTTGATCGCGAAAGGCAGGAAATTGCGCTTGAAACGGAAGATCTGCATGTCTTTTATGGTGATAATGAAGCCATTCATGGCGTTTCGCTGCCGTTTGAACGCTATAAAATCACTGCATTGATCGGTTCAAGCGGCTCCGGGAAGTCGACATACTTGCGCTCACTCAATCGAATGAACGATAATATTGAAAGTGCGCGAGTCACCGGTAAAATCATGTACCGGAATATTGACATCAATAGTGATGCGGTTGACGTTTATGAGATGCGTAAACACATTGGAATGGTGTTTCAACGGCCTAATCCATTCGCCAAGTCGATTTACGACAATATTGCTTTTGCACTGCGGCGGTTTGGCATCAAGGACAAAAAGAAACTCGACGAAATTGTTGAAACCAGTTTGAAACAGGCTGCCTTGTGGGATCAAGTTAAAGACGATCTTAATCAAAGCGGTATGTCGCTTTCCGGTGGCCAGGCACAACGGTTATGCATTGCACGGGCGATTGCCATGAAACCGGATATTTTACTCTTGGATGAGCCGGCCAGTGCCTTGGATCCGATTTCGACATCGGCAGTTGAAGATACCTTGTTGTCATTAAAAGATAAGTATACGATTATCATCGTGACGCATAACATGCAACAGGCGGCCCGGATTAGTGACTACACGGCGTTCTTTTATAGTGGAGCAGCGCTTGAGTATGATGAAACCCGTAAAATCTTCACGCGTCCCAAGATTAAAGCAACCAACGATTATGTTTCCGGACATTTCGGCTAGGAGGTTCCCATGGCTGAAGCACAAAAAATCATTACAAGTTCAGATGTTCATCTTTTTTATGGTAAGTTTGAAGCGCTAAAAGGGATTAATCTGGATTTTAACGAACATGAGATCACAGCTTTAATCGGACCTTCTGGCTGTGGTAAGTCTACGTATTTACGAACGTTGAATCGGATGAATGATCTGATTCCGGGGGTGACGATTACAGGAACCATCAGTTTACGCGGTCAGAATATCTATGCGCCTAGTGAAGACGTGGTTCAATTACGTAAGCAAGTGGGCATGGTCTTCCAACAACCCAATCCGTTTCCTTTCTCCATTTACGAAAATGTGATTTATGGATTGCGTTTGGCAGGGGTTAAAGATAAAAGCATTTTGGATGAAGCGGTGGAAACCAGTCTCAAGCAGGCAGCCATCTGGGATGAAGTGAAGGATCATCTGCATGACAGTGCATTATCGCTTTCAGGTGGCCAACAGCAGCGGGTTTGCATCGCGCGGGTATTGGCAGTCAAACCTGATGTTGTTTTGCTAGACGAGCCGACGAGTGCCTTGGATCCGATTTCCAGCACGCAAATCGAAAACATGTTACTCGAGTTGCGTGACCAATACACGATCATTCTAGTGACGCATAGTATGCATCAAGCATCTCGAATTTCCGATAAAACCGCCTTTTTCCTGACAGGCAACCTGATCGAATTCGCTGACACGAAACAAATGTTTTTAAATCCAAAAGAAAAGGAAACCGAAGACTATATCACTGGACGCTTCGGCTAGGAGGGGTAGTATGCGACGACTTTTTGTTGACGAATTGAACGATCTTCATGTACGTTTTTCGGAAATGGGAATGATGGTTAATGAGGCCATCTATAAGTCCGTGAAAGCCTTCATCAATCATGACAAAGCTTTAGCCCGCGAAGTGATCCACGAAGACAAACACATTAACGAGCGTGAAGTTGATTTGGAAAAACGCAGCTTCGAATTGATTGCCTTGCAGCAGCCGGTGACGACCGATTTGCGGGTGATTGTCACGGTGATGAAGGCAAGTTCCGATCTGGAGCGGATGGGAGATCATGCCGTTTCAATTGCTAAGTCTACTATTCGAGTTAAAGGTGAAACCCGGGTACCGCAAATCGAAGCTGATATTGCCGGGATGGCAGACGCGGTAAAAGAGATGGTTGAACAGGTGCTGGATGCCTATGTGAAGGAAGATTCAGCCCGTGCACGTAAAATTGCCTTGGAAGATCACGGTATCAATGACTTTTCATCGCGGATTTACAAAGAGTGTATCCGCCAGATGCAGGAAAACCCCGAAACCGTTGTCGGATCAATGGACTATATGCTGGTTTCGTCCTATCTTGAACGAATCGGCGACTATGTAACCAACATTTGTGAATGGATTGTCTACTTAAAGACCGGTAAGATTACCGAATTAAACTCAAACGCAATTGAAGACAAGTTCTAGATCCTGGAGACTTTTTTAACGAGGCTGGGGCATCATTCATTGTTTCAAAATATAAGCGTACCATTTCTCGATTTTTTAAGAAATGGTACGCTTTTTGGCTTCTTCATATTAGTATAAATGAGCTTTAACAATTCCAGTGCCAAAACGGAGCAATCGTAGGCCAGATGGGGCTCAGCCGTGGAACAACACAGCGACCGGTTTTTGTCGCTGATGTTGTTAGGCGACTTGGAGACTGC
>OAWF01000692.1_pt1 | contig 15060 bp, 9 predicted proteins | sample 1495411 | NCBI WGS metagenome assembly OAWF01 (sample SAMEA2580150, study PRJEB22360) | human gut metagenome | biome: human gut; feature: human-associated habitat; material: faeces | place: Denmark | collected 2008/2010 | reverse complement strand
CCGCCACTACTGGCACCATGTACCACTTGGTTGACAGACCATGCAAAATACCGAACACCACAAAGTCGATGATATTGCCGTCGGTATTACCGATGGTGACGCCGAGCACAGACATGACAGTGAAGCCGAGGCCGGTTAACAGCGCGTGGATGACATACAGAACTGGCGCTACGAACAGGAACAGGAATTCCAGCGGTTCGGTCGTGCCGCCAACGACACAGGCGATCAGGCCAGAAATCAGCAGACCTTTAATTTTATGGCGATTTTCCGGGCGCGCACAGTGATACATAGCTAACGCTGCACCTGGCAGACCGCCGAGAAACGCAGGCATTTTACCTTGCGAAAGGAAACGCGTGGCGCTTTCAGAAAAACCGTGAGTGGTTGGGCAACTCAATTGCGCCTGGAAGATGGTCAGTGCACCGCTGACGGTTTGACCGCAGACTTCCTGCGTGCCGCCTGCGTCGGTAAAGCGAATTAATGCCACCAGAATGTGATGCAGACCAAACGGCAACAGCAGACGTTCACCGGTACCAAACAGCATCGGTCCGAAATCTCCCGCGCTGTTGATCATATGGCCTAAGCCGCTAATACCCATGGCGAAAATCGGCCAGACTAATGGAATCACCAGGCCGACAAGACCCATCACTAGCGAGGAGATGATTGGTACGAAGCGCGTACCGCCGAAGAATGCCAGCGCATCCGGCAGGCGGATATTATGGAATCGCTCATGCAGCATCCAGACGATAATACCGGCGATCACCGCACCGAGGATCCCGGTGTCGATCGACTGGATCCCAAGAATGCTCTGGATGTTATTGGCTTTCAGAACTGCGGCGTCCGTGGTTGGCAGAATGCCTTTATTGGTCAACCAGAAGTTTACCGCGAGGTTCATTACCGCATAACCGACGAAGCCAGCGAATGCCGCTACGCCTTTGTTTTCGCGTGCCAGACCCAGCGGGATGGCGATACAGAACATGACTGGCAGGAAACTAAAAGCAAACGAGCCAATCTTACTCATCCAGGTAAAGATAGCCTGCAACACGGGGTTGCCCAGGACCGGGATCAGGGTGATGACATCATGGCTGCTAAGAGAACTACCAATGCCGAGCATAATGCCGCAGAACGACAATAATGCCACGGGTAACATGAAGGTTTTGCCTAACTGCTGGAAGAACTCCCACAGCGTGACTTTCGGTGCTGTTTTCGCCGTCATAAAACGACTCCTCGTAGAGAACAATCTGGATTCAATAAATTGCGCGAGAAGATAAAACGTTTTATCAAATTTTAGTTAGGCATAAATCACATTACACAACGATAATAGCGGGTATAAGATAAATAAAAGGTAAAACGTTTTATCTGTCACATAATCAGGGAGTAGGTCATCTGCATGGCTACCGCCAAAAAAATAACCATTCATGATGTTGCGCTGGCTGCGGGCGTGTCGGTAAGTACCGTTTCGCTGGTGCTTAGTGGCAAAGGGCGAATCTCTACCGCCACAGGAGAACGCGTTAACGCCGCCATTGAAGAGCTGGGATTTGTGCGCAATCGCCAGGCGTCGGCGCTGCGCGGCGGGCAAAGCGGCGTCATTGGTTTGATCGTCCGTGATTTATCTGCGCCGTTTTACGCCGAATTGACGGCCGGATTGACGGAAGCTCTGGAAGCGCAGGGACGGATGGTTTTTTTGCTTCACGGCGGTAAAGACGGCGAGCAGCTGGCACAGCGGTTTTCACTATTACTGAATCAGGGTGTCGATGGTGTGGTCATTGCCGGGGCTGCAGGAAGCAGCGATGACCTGCGACGGATAGCAGAAGAAAAAGCTATCCCGGTGATTTTCGCTTCCCGTGCCAGTTATCTTGATGACGTTGATACGGTTCGCCCGGACAACATGCAGGCTGCACAGTTGTTGACGGAGCATCTCATTCGCAATGGGCATCAGCGTATCGCCTGGCTGGGAGGACAAAGTTCCTCATTAACCCGGGCAGAACGGGTGGGGGGCTATTGTGCGTCTCTACAAAATTTTGCCCTGCCGTTTCACAGCGATTGGGTGCTGGAGTGCACTTCCAGCCAGAAGCAAGCCGCGGAAGCTATCACGGCGCTTTTACGTCATAACCCGACCATCAGCGCCGTGGTTTGCTATAACGAAACTATTGCGATGGGGGCATGGTTTGGTTTGCTGAAAGCAGGAAGGCAAAGCGGGGAAAGCGGAGTCGATCGTTACTTTGAGCAACAGGTTTCGCTGGCGGCATTTACCGATGCAACGCCAACCACACTTGATGATATACCCGTTACCTGGGCCAGCACGCCAGCGCGGGAACTTGGTACCACACTTGCGGATCGCATGATGCAAAAAATCACCCATGAAGAGACGCATTCTAGCAATCTTATTATTCCTGCCCGGCTCATTGCGGAGAAATAATCCTCTCTTTATCTGCTATACCTGGTAGTGTCCTTTCCTCAAGGTTAATGATAAAAAATGTGGCACACAGGCGGTGCCTTTTATTTTTACTGAAGTTCACAGGAGGTTTATGTGTTTAATTCTGACAACCTGAGACTCGACGGAAAATGCGCCATCATTACAGGTGCGGGTGCAGGTATTGGTAAAGAAATCGCCATTACATTCGCGACAGCTGGCGCATCTGTGGTGGTCAGTGATATTAACGCCGATGCAGCTAATCATGTTGTAAATGAAATTCAACAACTGGGTGGTCAGGCATTTGCCTGCCGCTGCGATATTACTTCCGAACAGGAACTCTCTGCACTGGCAGACTTTGCCGTCAGTAAGTTGGGTAAAGTTGATATCCTGGTTAACAACGCCGGTGGCGGTGGGCCTAAACCGTTTGATATGCCAATGGCAGATTTTCGCCGCGCTTATGAACTGAATGTATTTTCTTTTTTCCATCTGTCACAACTTGTTGCGCCAGAAATGGAAAAAAATGGCGGTGGCGTTATTCTGACCATTACTTCTATGGCGGCAGAAAATAAAAATATAAACATGACCTCCTATGCATCATCTAAAGCTGCGGCCAGTCATCTGGTCAGAAATATGGCGTTTGACCTGGGTGAAAAAAATATTCGGGTGAATGGCATTGCACCGGGGGCAATATTAACCGATGCCCTGAAATCCGTTATTACACCAGAGATTGAACAGAAAATGTTGCAACACACACCAATCAGACGTCTGGGCCAACCGCAAGATATTGCTAACGCGGCGCTGTTCCTTTGCTCGCCTGCAGCCAGCTGGGTAAGCGGACAAATTCTCACCGTCTCCGGTGGTGGGGTACAGGAACTCAATTAATACACTAACGAACCGGTAAACAGCCGTATGTGTTGTTTACCGGGATAGCGTGTGCAACTCGTCAACGTCTCTGCTAAACAACTGGCAGCCAAATCACGGCTATTGGTTAACCAATAGCCGGATAAAAAGCTTACGAATTGAGTGTGCCTTCGCACTATTCAACAGCAATGATAGGCGCTCACCTGACAACGCGGTAAACTAGTTATTCATGCTAACTATAATGGTTTAATGATGGATAACATGCAGACTGAAGCACAACCGACACGGACCCGGATCCTCAATGCTGCCAGAGAGATTTTTTCAGAAAATGGATTTCACAGTGCCTCGATGAAAGCCATCTGTAAATCCTGCGCCATTAGTCCCGGGACGCTCTATCACCATTTCATCTCCAAAGAAGCCTTGATTCAGGCGATTATCTTACAGGACCAGGAGAGGGCGCTGGCCCGTTTCCGGGAACCGATTGAAGGGATTCATTTCGTTGACTATATGGTCGAGTCTATTGTCTCTCTCACCCATGAAGCCTTTGGGCAACGAGCGCTGGTGGTCGAAATTATGGCGGAAGGGATGCGTAACCCACAGGTCGCCGCCATGCTTAAAAATAAGCATATGACGATCACGGAATTTGTTGCCCAGCGGATGCGTGATGCCCAGCAAAAAGGCGAGATAAGCCCAGATATCAACACGGCAATGACTTCACGTTTACTGCTGGATCTGACCTACGGTGTACTGGCCGATATCGAAGCGGAAGATCTGGCGCGTGAAGCGTCGTTTGCTCAGGGATTACGCGCGATGATTGGCGGTATATTAACCGCATCCTGATCCTCTCTCTCTTTCCGCGGGCTGGTGACAACTGAGCCCGCGTTTCATATCGTAATTTCTCTGTGCAAAAATCATCCTCCCAGGGATCGGAGAATCCCACCTAAATATTCATCGTAGCAATATATCATGAGGGTTTATCGCTCCCAATATGTTCGAACGAACGTTCGATTGCTTATTTTGTGGCTTCTGTCAACGCTGTTTTAAAGATTAATGCGATCAATATCACGCTGTGGGTATTGCAGTTTTTGGTTTTTTGATCGCGGTGTCAGTTCTTTTTATTTCCATTTCTCTTCCATGGGTTTCTCACAGATAACTGTGTGCAACACAGAATTGGTTAACTAATCAGATTAAAGGTTGACCAGTATTTTTATCTTAATGAGGAGTCCCTTATGTTACGTCCTGTAGAAACCCCAACCCGTGAAATCAAAAAACTCGACGGCCTGTGGGCATTCAGTCTGGATCGCGAAAACTGTGGAATTGATCAGCGTTGGTGGGAAAGCGCGTTACAAGAAAGCCGGGCAATTGCTGTGCCGGGCAGTTTTAACGATCAGTTCGCCGATGCAGATATTCGTAATTATGTGGGCAACGTCTGGTATCAGCGCGAAGTCTTTATACCGAAAGGTTGGGCGGGCCAGCGTATTGTACTGCGTTTCGATGCGGTCACTCATTACGGCAAAGTGTGGGTAAATAATCAGGAAGTGATGGAGCATCAGGGCGGCTATACGCCATTTGAAGCCGATGTCACTCCGTATGTTATTGCCGGGAAAAGTGTACGTATCACTGTTTGTGTGAACAACGAACTGAACTGGCAGACTATCCCGCCGGGAATGGTGATTACCGACGAAAACGGCAAGAAAAAGCAGTCTTACTTTCATGATTTCTTTAACTACGCCGGGATCCATCGCAGCGTAATGCTCTACACCACGCCGAATACCTGGGTGGACGATATCACCGTGGTGACGCATGTCGCGCAAGACTGTAACCACGCATCTGTTGACTGGCAGGTGGGGGCAAATGGTGATGTCAGCGTTGAACTGCGTGATGCGGATCAACAGGTGGTTGCAACTGGACAAGGCACCAGCGGGACTTTGCAAGTAGTGAATCCGCACCTCTGGCAACCGGGTGAAGGTTATCTCTATGAACTGTGCGTCACAGCCAAAAGCCAGACAGAGTGTGATATCTACCTGCTGCGCGTCGGTATCCGGTCAGTGGCAGTGAAGGGCGAACAGTTCCTGATCAACCACAAACCGTTCTACTTTACTGGCTTTGGTCGTCATGAAGATGCGGATTTGCGCGGCAAAGGATTCGATAACGTGCTGATGGTGCACGATCACGCACTAATGGACTGGATTGGGGCCAACTCCTACCGTACCTCGCATTACCCTTACGCTGAAGAGATGCTCGACTGGGCAGATGAACATGGCATCGTGGTGATTGATGAAACTGCAGCTGTCGGCTTTAACCTCTCTTTAGGCATTGGTTTCGAAGCGGGCAACAAGCCGAAAGAACTGTACAGCGAAGAGGCAGTCAACGGGGAAACCCAGCAGGCGCACTTACAGGCGATTAAAGAGCTGATTGCGCGTGACAAAAACCACCCAAGCGTGGTGATGTGGAGTATTGCCAACGAACCGGATACCCGTCCGCAAGGTGCACGGGAATATTTTGCGCCACTGGCGGAAGCAACGCGTAAACTCGACCCGACGCGTCCGATCACCTGTGTCAATGTAATGTTCTGCGACGCTCACACCGATACCATCAGCGATCTCTTTGATGTGCTGTGCCTGAACCGTTATTACGGTTGGTATGTCCAAAGCGGCGATTTGGAAACGGCAGAGAAGGTACTGGAAAAAGAACTTCTGGCCTGGCAGGAGAAACTGCATCAGCCGATTATCATCACCGAATACGGCGTGGATACGTTAGCCGGCCTGCACTCAATGTACACCGACATGTGGAGTGAAGAGTATCAGTGCGCCTGGCTGGATATGTATCACCGCGTCTTTGATCGCGTCAGCGCTGTCGTCGGTGAGCAGGTATGGAATTTCGCCGATTTTGCGACCTCGCAAGGCATATTGCGCGTTGGCGGTAACAAGAAAGGGATCTTCACTCGCGACCGCAAACCGAAGTCTGCGGCTTTTCTGCTGCAAAAACGCTGGACCGGCATGAACTTCGGTGAAAAACCGCAGCAGGGAGGCAAACAATGAATCAACAACTCTCCTGGCGCGCCATCGTCGGCTACAGCCTCGGTGACGTCGCCAATAACTTCGCCTTCGCAATGGGGGCGCTCTTCCTGTTGAGTTACTACACCGACGTCGCTGGCGTCGGTGCCGCTGCGGCGGGCACCATGCTGTTACTGGTGCGGGTATTCGATGCCTTCGCCGATGTCTTTGCCGGACGAGTGGTGGACAGTGTGAATACCCGATGGGGAAAATTCCGCCCGTTTTTACTCTTCGGTACTGCGCCGTTAATGATCTTCAGCGTGCTGGTATTCTGGGTGCCGACCGACTGGAGCCATAGCAGCAAAGTTGTGTATGCATATTTGACCTACATGGGACTCGGGCTTTGCTACAGCCTGGTGAATATTCCTTATGGTTCACTTGCTACCGCGATGACCCAACAACCACAATCCCGCGCCCGTCTGGGCGCGGCTCGCGGGATTGCCGCTTCATTGACTTTTGTCTGCCTGGCATTTCTGATAGGACCGAGCATTAAGAACTCCAGCCCGGAAGAGATGGTGTCGGTATATCATTTCTGGACAATTGTGCTGGCGATTGCCGGAATGGTGCTTTACTTCATCTGCTTCAAATCGACGCGTGAGAATGTGGTACGTATCGTGGCGCAGCCGTCATTGAAGATCAGTCTGCAAACCCTGAAACGGAATCGCCCGCTGTTTATGTTGTGCATCGGTGCGCTGTGTGTGCTGATTTCGACCTTCGCGGTCAGCGCCTCGTCGTTGTTCTACGTGCGCTATGTGTTAAATGATACCGGGCTGTTCACTGTGCTGGTACTGGTGCAAAACCTGGTCGGTACTGTGGCATCGGCACCGCTGGTGCCGGGGATGGTCGCGAGGATCGGTAAAAAGAATACCTTCCTGATTGGCGCTTTGCTGGGAACCTGCGGTTATCTGCTGTTCTTCTGGGTTTCCGTCTGGTCACTGCCGGTGGCGTTGGTTGCGTTGGCCATCGCATCAATTGGCCAGGGCGTTACCATGACCGTGATGTGGGCACTGGAAGCTGATACCGTAGAATACGGTGAATACCTGACCGGCGTGCGAATTGAAGGGCTCACCTATTCACTATTCTCATTTACCCGTAAATGCGGTCAGGCAATCGGAGGTTCAATTCCTGCCTTTATTTTGGGATTAAGCGGATATATCGCCAATCAGGCGCAAACGCCGGAAGTTATTATGGGCATCCGCACATCAATTGCCTTAGTACCTTGCGGATTTATGCTACTGGCATTCGTCATTATCTGGTTTTATCCGCTCACGGATAAAAAATTCAAAGAAATCGTTGTTGAAATTGATAATCGTAAAAAAGTTCAGCAGCAATTAATCAACGATATCACTAGTTAATATTCAATAAAAATAATCAGAACATCAAAGGTGCAACTATGAGAAAAATAGTGGCCATGGCCGTTATTTGCCTGACGGCTGCCTCTGGCCTTACCTCTGCTTACGCGGCGCAACCGGCTGACGATGAAGCGGGACTACGCATCAGACTGAAAAACGAATTACGCAGGGCTGATAAGCCCAGTGCTGGCACGGGAAGAGATATTTACGCATGGGTACAGGGAGGATTGCTCGATTTCAATAGTGGTTATTATTCCAATATTATTGGCGTTGAAGGCGGGGCGTATTATGTTTATAAATTAGGTGCTCGTGCTGATATGAGTACCCGGTGGTATCTTGATGGTGATAAAAGTTTTGGCTTTGCCCTGGGGACAGTAAAAATAAAACCCAGTGAAAATAGCCTGCTAAAATTAGGTCGCTTCGGGACGGATTATAGTTATGGTAGCTTACCTTATCGTATTCCGTTAATGGCTGGCAGTTCGCAACGTACATTACCGACTGTTTCTGAAGGAGCATTAGGTTATTGGGCTTTAACGCCAAATATTGATCTGTGGGGAATGTGGCGTTCACGAGTATTTTTATGGACCGATTCAACAACCGGTATTCGTGATGAAGGGGTTTATAACAGCCAGACGGGAAAATACGATAAACATCGCGCACGTTCTTTTTTAGCCGCCAGTTGGCATGATGATACCAGTCGCTATTCTCTGGGGGCATCGGTACAGAAAGATGTTTCCAATCAGATACAAAGTATTCTCGAGAAAAGCATACCGCTTGACCCGAATTATACGTTGAAAGGGGAGTTGCTCGGCTTTTACGCGCAACTTGAAGGTTTAAGTCGTAATACCAGCCAGCCCAATGAAACGGCGTTAGTTAGTGGACAATTGACCTGGAATGCGCCGTGGGGAAGCGTATTTGGCAGTGGTGGTTATTTGCGCCATGCAATGAATGGTGCCGTGGTGGATACCGACATTGGCTATCCCTTTTCATTAAGTCTTGATCGTAACCGTGAAGGAATGCAGTCCTGGCAATTGGGCGTCAACTATCGTTTAACTCCGCAATTTACGCTGACATTTGCACCGATTGTGACCCGCGGCTATGAATCCAGTAAACGAGATGTGCGGATTGAAGGCGCGGGTATCTTAGGGGGTATGAACTATCGGGTCAGCGAAGGGCCGTTACAAGGGATGAATTTCTTTCTTGCTGCCGATAAAGGGCGGGAAAAGCGCGATGGCAGTACGCTGGGCGATCGCCTGAATTACTGGGATGTGAAAATGAGTATTCAGTATGACTTTATGCTGAAGTAAGAAAAAACGCCGGAGAGAAAAATCTCCGGCGTTTTGGCTGTGAATTACTGCTGCGGAATAGCGGGTACAGCCGGAACGTTTAATGCCGGCATCGCAAACATACCCACGAAATCTTCCAGTGGCATTTTCTGCCCGTTTAACGTTATCTGACCGTTAGCATATTGCAGGCTGGTGGTGATGGTATTGTCCTGCAAGGTGGTCAGACGGAACATCTGCCCCATTGCTGATGCACCTTCAACTTGCTGTTTCGCCAGTTTTTTCGCTTGATCTTCCTGATAACCTTCCAGCTTCGCTACCTGAGTCATCAACTCAGTTGCCATATCCACCGGAATGGTCAGTTTCGCATCCAGAGATTTAACCGAGCGGTCCACTTCCTGCGCCAGCGTTTGCGGCGCTTCTTTAGTCGTTGCCGGATCTTTCAGGAACAGCGACAGATTCAGCGCACTTTCACCCTGACTGTTTTTCCAGCTTAGCGGCGCGATAGTAATCACCGGATCGCCTTTCAGCATCAGCGGCAGAGCGCTAAAGAAGGCTTCCGTCACTTTCTCCTGATAAAGTTCGGGATTGTTGGCAATTTCTGGCTGTGCCAGCAGCGCCTGAGTTTGTGCGTTATATTGCTGGCTAAACTGATGCCAGGCTTCGCCATCAATTTGGCCGACTTTTAAAGTCAGCTTGCCACTGCCCAGATCCTGATTCTGTACCTTCAGGCTGTTTAGCGAGTAATCCAGTTGGCTATTGACCGTTTTACCGTCATTGACCAGATCCGATTTACCGCTGATCTCCATGCCTTCCAGCAGTGCCAGTTCTTTGCCCTCCACTGAAATGGTCATTTTTTCCAGCGACAGTTTTTGGTTTCCTACGCGCTCACCAAAACTTGCCAGCGTGCTGGAACCGTCGGTTTTCAGATTATTAAAGGTTAACTGCACTTTCTGGTTGTATTCGTTAACCGCGTCTATCCGACCACTTTGCGCCTCCCCGGAAAGGGAGATAGCTTTGCCGTCTCTGTCTGCATTTAACTGGAACTCGCCGCCGCTAAAGGCGACTTTTTCATCCTTTTGCTCGTAATTCAGTGGCTTGAGCGAAATGTCGGAACTGGAATCTCCGCTGTAACCAATGCGGGAGTTAATCTCAAAAGGCGTTTCACCTTTTGCCATATCAAACAGTGGTTTGCTTACTTCGTTATTAACCAGCGTGGTTTGAATTGATGCCATCGACGGGATCAGGTTCAGTTTTTTAAGCTGGGCAAGCGGGAAGGGACCATGATCAACCGATTCGTTGAAGATGACGCTCTGACCGCTTTTAATCCACGGATTTACTTTTCCGGCAATGGGTTTCACCAACAGTTGCAACTGGCTGCTGAATACGCCGCGATGATAGTTTTGATAACTGACTTCCAGGTTGGATTCAGGAGCTGTCAGTTTGAGTTGCGCGTTCGCCTGCGCGACCATGTCTTCGAGATGGGTTTCAATCTTCTTGCCTGTATACCATGCGCCGCCTGTCCAGACTACGCCTAGCGCAACAATGACGCCTACCGCTACCAGCGATTTATTCATAATGATTATCCATAAAATGAAATCAGGCGGACTGGCCGCCTGAAGGTGTTATAAGCCTTTAATAAGCTTAGCAAGAGATGTTAATTTTTTCAGTAAGCTCTTACAGCTTGTTGTAAACACGCGCTAAACGGCCGTGGCCTTTGACAGTCACCGGTGATTCGTTGGCGGCAATAAACGCTGATTCACCCGGTTTAAGCTGTAACTGCTGAGAACCTTTACACAGCGTTGCATCGCCTTCGACGCAGAACAAAATGGCGGCACTCTGCTGGCTGATGGTGGTTTCTTTATCACTAAGGTCATGCAACGAGAAGGCAAAATCATCCACAGGAATCGGGAAGTCCAGTTCTGCACCTTGTTTCACCGGCTGGGTCAACAACTGGTTAGCCGGTTTGGCTTCGAACTTCACGTTGGCAACCAGTTCCGGAATATCAATGTATTTAGGCGTCAGACCTGCACGCAGCACGTTATCGGAGTTCGCCATCACTTCCAGCGCCACGCCTTGCAGGTAAGCGTGCGGTGTTTCAGCGAACAGGAACATCGCTTCGCCAGGATTCAATTTCACCACATTCAGCAACAGCGGGGAGAACAGACCGCTGTCTTCCGGGTAAAATTCAGAAATTAAACGAATCGTTTGCCATGGTTCACCCTGCTGGCTGTCGAGGGCCGATTTTAAAATCGCCAGCGCGCGGGATTTTTCTTCACCCTGCATATTCAACAGGCTGGCGAACAGTTCGCTTAAACGTTCGGCATCAGGCTGTTGTAAAAAGTGAGCAATCGCCGGATGTGCACCTGCGACCGGCTGGAGCAGGGAGACAATCTCGGAAAACTCACGAAACGCGTTCATCGCGAGGAAAGGGGTCAGGGCGAAAACCAGCTCAGGCTTGTGATTAGGATCTTTATAGTTACGCTCAGCGGCATCCATCGGAATACCTGCAGCATTTTCTTTGGCAAAACCGATTTCAGAATTGCGTTTGTTTGGATGAACCTGAATGGAGAGCGGCTGGGCTGCGCATAATACTTTGAACAGGAAAGGCAACTCGCCAAAGCGTTTGGCAACGGCATCTCCCAAAAGAGTCGCTTTATCACTCTCAATCACATCACGCAGTGAAACGATATCTCCTGTGGCATCGTGCACACGTGAACTGCTCTTTGGATGCGCGCCCATCCACAACTCGGCCATCGGCTGGCTGGACGGATTTTCCATACCATAAAGTTCAGTCAACGCCGTTTTGCTGCCCCAGGCATAGTTTTGCACTGAGTTAATGAGTTTTTGCATGATCAATCCCTGTTTTAATGTGGAAATTAATCCCGCTATTAAAGCAAGAATCCTACGGGAAGTAACCTGGAGCCGCAAAAAGTCGTACTAGTCTCAGTTTTTGTTAAAAAAGTGTGTAGGATATTGTTACTCGCTTTTAACAGGGCAACGGAACACCCGCCCAGAGCATAACCAAACCAGGCAGTAAGTGAGAGAACAATGTCAAACAAACCCTTTCATTATCAGGCTCCTTTTCCACTCAAAAAAGATGATACTGAGTATTACCTGCTAACCAGCGAACACGTTAGCGTATCTGAATTTGAAGGGCAGGAGATTTTGAAAGTCGCACCCGAAGCGTTAACTCTGTTGGCGCGTCAGGCGTTTCATGATGCGTCATTTATGCTGCGTCCGGCTCACCAACAACAGGTGGCCGACATTCTGCGTGACCCGGAGGCCAGCGAAAATGATAAATATGTGGCGCTGCAATTTCTGCGTAACTCCGACATCGCGGCAAAAGGCGTTCTGCCAACCTGTCAGGATACCGGCACCGCGATTATTGTTGGTAAAAAAGGGCAGCGTGTATGGACCGGTGGCGGTGATGAAGCAGCGCTGGCGCGCGGTGTTTATAACACTTATATCGAGGATAATCTGCGCTACTCGCAAAACGCGCCGCTGGATATGTATAAAGAGGTGAATACCGGCACCAACTTGCCAGCGCAGATCGATCTTTATGCCGTTGATGGCGACGAGTACAAATTCCTCTGTATCGCCAAAGGTGGCGGTTCGGCAAACAAGACGTATCTCTATCAGGAAACCAAAGCGTTACTGACGCCGGGAAAACTGAAAAATTACCTGGTTGAGAAGATGCGCACGCTGGGTACGGCGGCCTGTCCTCCGTATCATATTGCGTTCGTTATTGGTGGAACTTCTGCAGAAACGAATCTTAAAACGGTGAAACTCGCTTCCGCTAAATACTATGATGAACTGCCAACGGAAGGGAATGAGCACGGTCAGGCGTTCCGCGATGTGGAACTGGAAAAAGAATTGCTGATCGAAGCGCAAAATCTTGGTCTGGGTGCGCAGTTTGGTGGTAAATACTTCGCTCATGACATCCGCGTGATTCGCCTGCCACGTCACGGCGCATCCTGCCCGGTCGGTATGGCGTCTCCTGTTCTGCTGACCGTAATATCAAAGCGAAGATCAACCGTCAGGGGATCTGGATCGAAAAACTGGAACATAATCCAGGCAAATATATCCCGGAAGAGCTGCGCAAAGCAGGAGAAGGCGAAGCGGTGCGCGTTGACCTCAACCGTCCGATGAAAGAGATCCTCGCACAGTTGTCGCAGTATCCCGTTTCTACACGCTTATCGCTTAACGGCACGATTATCGTCGGTCGTGATATTGCTCACGCCAAACTGAAAGAGCGGATGGATAACGGTGAAGGGCTGCCGCAGTACATTAAAGATCATCCGATTTACTACGCGGGTCCGGCCAAAACGCCGGAAGGTTATGCCTCCGGTTCTCTTGGCCCAACGACCGCCGGACGGATGGATTCTTATGTCGATCAACTGCAAGCGCAGGGCGGAAGTATGATCATGCTGGCGAAAGGTAACCGTAGCCAGCAGGTGACGGATGCCTGTAAAAAACACGGCGGCTTCTACCTCGGCAGTATCGGTGGTCCGGCAGCTGTATTGGCGCAGGGAAGTATTAAGAGCCTGGAATGTGTTGAATATCCGGAACTAGGAATGGAAGCCATCTGGAAAATTGAAGTGGAAGATTTCCCGGCGTTTATCCTTGTGGATGATAAAGGAAATGACTTCTTCCAGCAGATACAACTCACACAATGCACCCGCTGTGTGAAATAAACAGAGCCGCCCTTCGGGGCGGTTTTTTTACATGGCACGAAAGACCAAACGTTTGTTATCAAATGGTAAATAATGAGTGAGCTAAAAGTTGCTTAACGAAAGCAAAACAGAAAGAAAAAATCAATCAGGTGAGGAGCAGGCCATGAATACAGTACGCAGCGAAAAAGATTCGATGGGAGCGATTGATGTCCCGGCAGATAAGCTGTGGGGCGCACAAACTCAACGCTCGCTGGAGCATTTCCGCATTTCGACGGAGAAAATGCCCACCTCACTGATTCATGCGCTGGCGCTAACCAAGCGCGCAGCGGCAAAAGTTAATGAAGATTTAGGCTTGTTGTCTGAAGAGAAAGCGAGCGCCATTCGGCAGGCGGCGGATGAAGTACTGGCAGGACAGCATGACGACGAATTCCCGCTGGCTATCTGGCAGACCGGCTCCGGCACGCAAAGTAACATGAACATGAACGAAGTGCTGGCTAACCGGGCCAGTGAATTACTCGGCGGCGTGCGCGGGATGGAACGTAAAGTTCACCCTAACGACGACGTGAACAAAAGCCAAAGTTCCAACGATGTCTTTCCGACGGCGATGCACGTTGCGGCGCTGCTGGCGCTGCGCAAGCAACTCATTCCACAACTTAAAACCCTGACCCAGACGCTGAGTGAAAAATCCCGCGCATTTGCCGATATCGTCAAAATCGGTCGTACCCACTTGCAGGACGCCACGCCGTTAACGCTGGGGCAGGAGATTTCCGGCTGGGTAGCGATGCTGGAGCATAATCTCAAACATATCGAATACAGCCTGCCTCACGTAGCGGAACTGGCTCTGGGCGGTACAGCGGTGGGTACTGAACTAAATACCCATCCGGAATATGCGCGTCGCGTAGCAGATGAACTGGCAGTCATTACCTGTGCACCGTTTGTTACCGCGCCGAACAAATTTGAAGCGCTGGCGACCTGTGATGCCCTGGTTCAGGCGCACGGCGCATTGAAAGGGTTGGCTGCGTCACTGATGAAAATTGCCAATGATGTCCGCTGGCTGGCCTCTGGCCCGCGCTGCGGAATTGGTGAAATCTCAATCCCGGAAAATGAGCCGGGCAGCTCAATCATGCCAGGGAAAGTGAACCCGACGCAGTGCGAAGCATTAACCATGCTCTGCTGTCAGGTGATGGGGAACGACGTGGCGATCAACATGGGTGGCGCTTCCGGTAACTTTGAACTGAACGTCTTCCGTCCGATGGTGATCCATAATTTCCTGCAATCGGTGCGCTTGCTGGCAGATGGCATGGAAAGTTTCAACAAACACTGCGCAGTGGGCATTGAACCGAATCGTGAGCGAATCAATCAATTACTCAATGAATCGCTGATGCTGGTGACTGCGCTTAACACCCACATTGGTTATGA
>OAWF01000672.1_pt1 | contig 15724 bp, 9 predicted proteins | sample 1495411 | NCBI WGS metagenome assembly OAWF01 (sample SAMEA2580150, study PRJEB22360) | human gut metagenome | biome: human gut; feature: human-associated habitat; material: faeces | place: Denmark | collected 2008/2010 | reverse complement strand
CATCTTCACGCCGGTAAACAGCAGGAAGGCACCGAAGATATACAAGATCCAGTCGAACTGTGAAATCAGCCAGCTACCAGTGAAGATCATGATGGTACGCAGAACAATCGCCCCGAGTACGCCATACACCAGCACGCGGCGTTGTAATGCCGCCGGAACAGAGAAATAGCTGAACAACATCAGCCAGACAAAGACGTTATCGACCGCCAGCGATTTCTCAATCAGATAACCCGTGAGAAAGGCCAGTGCCTGTGGATCGGCAACGGCGCGACCTTCGGTTTGCACCAGATACCACCAGAAAGCGGCGTTAAACAGTAACGACAGCGTCACCCAGACCAGCGACCAGGCCGCAGCCTGTTTCATGGTCATGGCATGTGCCCCACGACGCCCCTGCAACAACAGGTCGATAGCCAGCATAATGGTGACAACAACAGCGAATCCGCCCCATAGCAACGGCGTGCCGACAGTATTCATAGAAGTTCCTTACACATAAAAAAACGGCCAACGTCGGAAGACATCAGCCGCTGCTTTTTATGCATAGACCTCGCCTTCCGGCAAGGTCTCACTTACAACAAAAAAGGAATACGTCTGCGTATTCCTTTCGGGTTGCCCGGTGACCGGATGTGGTTTTTCACACATCGTAATGACGATCGACCGACAATGAAGTTACTCCCCTTTGCAGGTAACAAAGTATGACAGACCATTCAGTCAGTCAATGGTCTGTTACATACCTTTTACACTGTTTTACTTTGGCAATTATAGTTTTACGTTATCTGCCGGAAAAATCACCCCAGTCTGGCGGCGGATCTCAGTCAGCAGTTTGGCGGTGATACGACTGACCGCCAGCCCTGGATGATTCACCAGATGCTCATCCACCAGGGTAGCGAACAGCTCTGCTTCGTAGAGCATGGTATTAATATGCTGTGGCTGGGGGAGATCCTGCATCTGGCTGCCACGCGGTACAAAGCAAACTTTCTGGCATTCAGACAGTTTTTCAATCACCAGCGATCCCGCTTCGCCCTGAATCTCGCTTGCCAGGACAGAATCGCTCACTTTTGAGTGCTGCAACGTAACGCTGAAATCACCGTAATCCATCACCACCACGCCGTGGGCATCCACACCGCTTGCCAGCAAACTGGCGGTTGCCTGCACGCTTTTCGGTTCACCGAATAATGCCACCGCCGACGCCAGGCAGTAAAAGCCGATATCCATAATTGAACCGTTAGAGAATGTCGGATTAAAGGTGTTGGGATTCTCTCCGTCCAGGTAACGCTGATACCGCGAGGAATACTGGCAATAGTTGAAAAAGACTTTACGCAGTTTGCCGACTTTCGGCAGCGCCTGGCGCAGCAAATGAAAGTTCGGCAGGTAGGCCGTTTTAAATGCCTCAAACAGCACCACCTGATTTTCCCGCGCACAGGCAATGGCGGCATCCACTTCCGCCAGATTTGACGCCAGCGGTTTCTCGCAAATCACATGAATTTTGTGACTAAGGAAAAGTTGTGTCTGGGAAAAGTGCAGGGAATTCGGGCTGGCAATATACACCGCGTCAATGGCATCGCTTTCTGCCATCGCTTCCAGCGACGTAAACAGATGCTCGACAGAAAAATCATTGGCGAAGTGCTGGGCCTGTTCAAGACTGCGGGAATAAACGGCGGTTAACTTGTATTTACCGCTCTCATGGGCGGCCTCGACGAACTGGCGAGTGATCCAGTTCGTACCAATCACAGCGAAACGTATCATAACGCGTGGATACTCCATAAAGGGATTCTCTCGTCACTGTAGCACGCCTTTTTTATCTTCGACGTGCGCAGATACGCATTATTCTTTCGCCGGACAGCCATGCTCACTAAACGGCCCAATCATAACCAACGGCCCGAGATATTTCGGCTGGCGATGGAGGATTTTCGCATCAATCACCGCGCTGACTCTGGCAAGTTTTTCCCGCAGTTGAGTATATAAACCGTGCTTCATATTGAGGTCTGGCGCGTTAAAACCGATAGCATCGATACCATACTGTTTTGCCAGCCAGATGGCGCGTTGGTTATGAAATTCTTGCGAGATAATGGTGATATGATTTTCACTAAACACCTTGTTGGCACGCACCACCGAATCAAGCGTTGAGAATCCGGCATAGTCGCAGAAGATCACTTTTGCCGGTACGCCTTTAGCGATCAAGGCTTGCTGCATTCCTGACGCTTCATCGTAATTTTTACGTCCATTATCGCCGCTCACCAATAGCCATTTCACTTTTCCGGCGTGGTACAACGCTGCTGCGGTATCAATACGTCGGGTAAAGGAGCGATTACCCGGCCTCGCCCCCAGCAATAAACCCACGTTCCGCGCCGGAACGGCGTTGACATCGCTCCAGGTCAGCTGCTTGCTGGCGTTGACCATAACGCGATCGGCAATAAAAATGGTCGCTCCTGCTATAAGCAACAATAAACAGCCAAGCTTTAGAGTCCGGCGAGAAAAACAAATACGGAGAAGAAGGCGGGCAAAGGCGCGCAGCATGGTCGTTATCCTTAACGAAAGGGGGGAGGTCGATTTTAGGCGCTAAAGGAGGAAAAAATAACGCCTGACATCATTTTCAGATTTTGTCCTGCCCAAGCGACAACTGCGTTAGCCACAGCCGGGTGTCGAACTCAAGCTGGTGGTACTGCGGCTCCATATGGCAGCACAACTGGTAAAACGCTTTGTTATGCTCTTTCTCCTTCAGGTGCGCCAGCTCGTGCACCACGATCATGCGCAAAAACGGTTCCGGCGCGTTGCGAAACACGGTAGCGACGCGGATCTCTGCTTTTGCTTTCAGCTTGCCGCCCTGCACACGCGAAACGGCAGTATGTAATCCGAGCGCGTTTTTCAGCACGTGGATCTTATTGTCATACATCACTTTATTGATCGGCGGGGCATTGCGCAGAAACTGATTTTTAAGATCCTGGGTATATTGCCAGAGGGCTTTATCGGTGGCGTAGTCGTGTGTTCCCGGATAACGTTTTGCCAGCACATCGCCCAGACGCTGTTCGTTAATCAGCGTTCGCACCTGGGAAAGTAGCTGCTCGGGATAACCCTGAAGATAAGTAAGATTGCTCATAACCGCCCACGAAAAAGAGAAAAAGGGTATACTCACGCACCCTTTTCAGGGGCAACGTCGAAATTTTATCATTCAGGAGGGCCGATGAGCCACTTAGACAACGGTTTCCGTTCACTGACACTACAACGTTTTCCGGCGACGGATGACGTTAACCCGCTACAGGCGTGGGAAGCGGCGGATGAATATTTGCTGCAACAGTTGGACGACACAGAAATCCGCGGCCCGGTGTTGATCCTGAATGATGCCTTTGGTGCGTTAAGTTTTGCGCTGGCGGAACATAAGCCGTACAGCATTGGCGACTCATACATCAGTGAACTGGCCACGCGCGAGAATTTACGCCTCAACGGGATTGATGAATCGAGCGTGAAGTTTCTCGACAGCACCGCCGACTACCCGCAACAGCCGGGCGTGGTACTGATCAAAGTACCGAAAACACTGGCATTGCTGGAACAACAACTGCGTGCGCTGCGCAAAGTGGTCACGCCGGATACACGTATTATTGCCGGTGCCAAAGCCCGTGACATCCACACTTCCACGCTGGAACTGTTCGAAAAAGTGCTCGGCCCGACTACCACCACGCTGGCATGGAAGAAGGCACGCTTAATTAACTGTACTTTCAACGAGCCGCCGCTGGCCGATGCGCCGCAGACCGTTAGCTGGAAACTGGAAGGTACTGACTGGACTATCCACAACCATGCGAATGTCTTCTCCCGCACCGGGCTGGATATTGGCGCGCGCTTCTTTATGCAACATCTGCCAGAGAATCTCGAGGGTGAGATTGTCGATCTCGGCTGCGGTAATGGCGTTATTGGTCTGACGCTGCTTGATAAAAACCCGCAGGCGAAAGTGGTGTTTGTCGATGAATCGCCGATGGCGGTTGCTTCCAGCCGTTTGAACGTTGAAACCAACATGCCCGAGGCGTTGGATCGCTGCGAGTTTATGATCAACAACGCGCTCTCCGGCGTGGAGCCTTTCCGTTTTAATGCTGTGCTCTGCAACCCGCCGTTTCATCAGCAACATGCGCTGACCGATAACGTCGCCTGGGAGATGTTCCACCATGCCCGCCGCTGCCTGAAAATCAACGGCGAGCTGTATATCGTTGCCAACCGTCACCTGGATTACTTCCATAAACTGAAGAAGATTTTCGGCAACTGCACCACCATCGCCACGAATAATAAATTTGTGGTGCTGAAAGCAGTGAAGCTGGGGCGTCGTCGGTAAGATTGGCAGCTACCTGCCAGATAAGGCGTAAACGCCTTATCTGGCATACGTTCAGCACATTACCCCCAGGTCGGATAAGACGCGGCAAGCGTCGCATCCGGCACTTCAATGCACAATTTAAATCTCCAGCGCCAGCCGTGTTCCCTGGGCAATTGCCCGTCGTGCGTCCAGCTCCATAGCTACATCGCAGCCGCCAATTAAATGCACAGTTTTCCCGCTATCAATCAGCGGTTGCGCCAATGCGCGGTTTGGCTCTTGCCCTGCGCAGATCACCACATTGTCCACTGCTAATACCTGCGTTTCGCCGTTGATCACCACATGCAGCCCGTCATCGTCAATCTTCTGATAACTTACGCCTGGGATCATTTTCACACCGCGCGAGAGCAGGGTGGTGCGATGGATCCAGCCGGTGGTTTTGCCTAACCCCTGTCCCGGTTTGCTGGCTTTGCGCTGGAGCATCACAATCTGCCGTGGGCTACGCGGGATCTGCATTCCCTGCGGGCTTAAGCCACCAGCCTGTTGCAGGCTGCTGTCGATCCCCCATTCATTACAGAACCCGGCGATATTCTGGCTGGTGGATTCGCCCGGCTGACTTAAATACATCGCCGTATCAAAACCAATCCCGCCACAACCGATGATGGCAACTTTGTTGCCTACCTGCGCTTTGTCGCGCAGTACGTCGAGATAACTCAACACCTTCGGATGATCGATCCCGTCGATGGGCGGAATGCGCGGTACGATCCCACTGGCGAGGATCGTTTCATCGAACGCCTTTAACTGATCTGCGGTCACGGTGTGATTAAGTTTCAGTGTCACACCCGTCACTTCGATCATCCGGCGGTAATAGCGCAGCGTTTCGTAAAACTCCTCTTTGCCGGGGATCTGTTTGGCGATATTAAACTGCCCGCCGATCTCGCTGTGCGCATCAAACAATGTTACCTGATGCCCACGCGCCGCCGCGTTAATGGCAAACGCCAGCCCAGCAGGTCCCGCACCGACCACCGCCAGATTTTTTTTCTGCACGGCCGGAAGGATTGGCATTTTGGTTTCATGGCAGGCGCGAGGATTCACCAGGCACGAGGTGACTTTGCCAACGAAGATCTGATCGAGACAGGCCTGGTTGCAGCCAATACAAGTGTTGATCTCATCGGCTCGTCCCGATTGCGCTTTTGACAGCAGCTCCGCATCAGCGAGAAACGGTCGCGCCATCGATACCATGTCCGCATCACCGCGCGAGAGAATGTCGTCGGCAACCTGCGGATCGTTAATCCGGTTGGTGGTCACCAGCGGCAGCGAAACGTGGCCTTTCAGTTTGCGCGTGACCCAGCTAAATGCGCCGCGCGGCACGGGCGTGGCAATGGTCGGAATACGTGCTTCATGCCAGCCAATGCCGGTGTTGATAATCGTTGCGCCCGCCGCTTCAATGGCCTGCGCCAGCTCTACCGTTTCGGCAAAAGTACCGCCGCCTTCGACCAGGTCGAGCATCGACAAACGGTAGATAATAATGAAGTCGTTGCCGACACGTTCGCGCACCGCACCCACTACTTCTACGGCAAACCGCATCCGGTTGCGGTAATCGCCGCCCCACTGGTCACTACGCTGATTGGTGCGCAGCGTCAGAAATTCGTTGATCAAATACCCTTCGGACCCCATCACCTCTACACCGTCGTATCCTGCCTCCCGTGCCAATTGCGCGCAGTGGGCGAAATCGTCGATCAGTTGCAGGATCTCTTCATGGGTGAGTTCGTGAGGAACGAAACGGTTGATGGGGGCCTGCAATGCGGAGGGTGCGACCAGATGCGGTTGGTAGCTGTAGCGCCCGGTATGCAAAATTTGCAGGGCGATTTTGCCGCCTTCCTGATGTACGGCTTCGGTAATGGTGCGATGGTGTGGGATCTGGTTGGCGTCATTGAGCATTGCACCGCCTTCCATGCCAACGCCTGTTAAATCTGGTGCGATACCGCCGCTGACAATCAACGCCACGCCGTGACGGGCGCGTTCGGCATAAAACGCTGCCAGCCGTTCAGCGCCGTCCGGGTATTCCTCCAGCCCGGTGTGCATTGAGCCCATCAACACGCGGTTTTTTAACGTGGTAAAACCTAAATCCAGCGGGGCAAACAGCGACGGATAGCTCATAAAATTGTCCAGTATGTAAAATAATTGTTATGTGGTCGGATGAGTTCTAATTTAGCCGTCGCCGGAGAAAAGGGAAAAGGGGAGTGCGGGGTTTGTGATGGGATTCAAAAAGAATACGCCCGTTCGTCATGCCGGACGGCGGTAATACAGTCGTCCGGCATCGGGAAAAATTACTGCTTACGGAAAAAATCGTTATACAACATATACAAATGCGCGGCACTCCAGGAGAAATTTGGTGCGCCTTGCTGTGCGCCAGTCAGCGGGTTGTAATTCTCCTGAATTGGGCCATCGGCGGTTAATCCTTTGGCATGCTGGAAGAACGTATCCGCCAGTTTCAGGGCATCATCACGATAACCGTAACGCTCCATTCCTTTCAGACCAAACCAGAACTGATCTACCCATACGCGCCCGCGCCAGTAGATATCAGCGCCAAAAGCCGGGTTGGTTAACGCTGCCGTTCCCAGCGGTACAAAGGTGTTGAACTCTTTAGGATCGAGCATCACCTTCACCACCGCGTCGGCGTTGGCCTGCGTTGCCGCACCGTTAAACAGCGGCGACCAGCCTTCTGGCCCTTTACCGCGCTCAACAATCGGTTTGCCCGCGCAGCCGTTCGCCAGCGGTTTATCTTCAATACGCACGTCATAGTAGAACTGTGTAGTCGGGTCGAACATACAAGTGTTGATGTAGTCCGCGAGCTGTTGTGCTAACTGACGATAGCGTTTGGCCTCTTCCGGCTTACCGAGAATCGTCGCCATCTCCGCCAGATAATGGTTATCGCTGTACATATAGCTGGCCTGATCCACCGACTCCTGCAATAGCGAGTAGCCCAGCAACGTTCCGTCCTGACTGCGGTTCTCGGCGAATTTCACCGTCCAGTCGCTACGTTTGCCGCCGTTAGCGACATATTTATCCAACTGTTCCTTGTCGATAAACCCAAAAACGGCGGCATCATCACGACCCGATTCCCACGACGCGGCAACCTGTGCCGGAATTTCCAGACTGTCGTACTGGCCTTTCTCCACCACGCGGGCGTAGTTGTTCAGCCCAGACCGCGTCTCTTCTTTGTCGCCTTTTTTCACCGTAAACAGCATCTCGCCGCTCTCGGTGTTGTGGGCTTTGTCGCGGGTCGCGCCATATTCCGGCACGCCGTTGCCGTTATGATCGCGGTTACGTAACCACCAGTCGTGATAGGCCACCAGTTTCGGGTACATCTCTGCCAGCCAGGTTTTATCCTGGGTGACGTTGTACACTTCCATCACCGACCAGGCGGCAAGGCTGGGCTTGGTATTGCGTTCGTTCCAGTTGCCGCCATCGCCGCCACGCTCGGGGCTAAGGTTCCACGCAATCAGGTCGGGGACAAAGCCCACATCCTGCGGACGCACGCTGTCGCCTGGCTGGATCTGCCAGGAGAAGACCGCGCGGATATTCTCTTTGGCGATATCCGGATTGAAATGCGCCATCGCAAACGCCTGCTTCCAGGTATCCCACGGCCAGGTCTGATTGCCGGAGAACCAGCGCCCGGTCACCGACGGCGTGACGGTGTTATATTTCACCGCACCGCCCGGCGATCGCCAGTTACCGTTGAGCGTTTCGATGGCTTTCACCGCGACGCGCGTCTGTTCCGGCGTCGCATCCGGATTGGTTAACCCTTTCTTCAGATACTCTTCCCAGCGTTGCTGCGAGGCGGTGAGATAAAACGCCGGACGCGCCAGAATATCGCGGATCTGCATTTGCTCTTTGCTAACTTCCTGAGCGGTCAGCAGATGGGAGTAGGTGGTATAGAGCGTCGTCGAACCGTTGATATGCGCCTTACTGGTAAAGCGATTGCCGTTGATTTCAGTCTGCACTGGCAGGGATTTATGCACCTGATATTCTGATTCACCGGAGGTCAGCAGATCCCAGGTGGCGCGCACTTTGCCAAAGGTGACTTTCAGGCCATCACGGGTGGCGCTGATTTTGCGCTGATAGTCAGGGTATTCGCCAGCAATGGTTTTATCGGAAAGCGGTTTCCCTTCTTTCGCTTCCAGTTTTTCCAGCAGTTCGCCATCCCACACCAGATCCAGCGGTTTATCGCTGGTGATTTTGGTTTCCAGTAGTGATGTGCGCGGCGTGGCGAAGCGCAGAATCATTTCGACCTGTACATCTTTCGATATCAACTTTTGCACCAGCGCGCCGGGAATACTGTATGCCTCCAGCGTGAAATCGACTTTCTTGCCGTCTTGCCAGACGGTCAGGCGATCGAAATTGCTGGCCATAAAGTTGATGTATTCTTCCGTCAGCAGCGCAACGCCAGGAAAGCCGCCCATAGTGTTCGGGCCGTCTGGCAACAGATGACCATGCCAGGCTCCGAGATCGAAAAACGGATTAAAACGCTGGTGATCGTCGTAATCGTAATCCTTCATGTACTGCGGCGCGCCAGTACGGTTAATCACGTTTTTATAATTGTCAGCGTTAGCGGCATGGGCGGAAAAGCTCATCAGCAGAGCACAGGCTACTGGCGTTAAAATGGTTTTTATTTTCATGAGATTACTGTCCTTATTACCAGTAAAAATATTGCATCAGGAAGAGTTGGTCGCTGGGATCGTGAGAGGCATTTTTCATGTAGAAGCGGCTATCAAAAGCCGTTGCGAAACGTCCGCCGCCGTATTCGTACCAGATACCAAACTGCATGAAAGAGGTGGTTTCATCGTCAGCGTGGTCAGGGCGATGTTTGGCGTAGGTGTAAGCGGTGGAGAGATAAACGCCCTTTAACGCTTCATACATGGCGCTCACCATCATCCCGCTTTCACTTCCCGATACGTCCAGCCCGTCGGCGCGTCCGGTATGGTGCCAGGCGCGAGCGGCAAAGTTAGGGGTAAGCAGGCCCGTGAGATAGAGTTGGCCTGTGCCGTCGGTGATTTCCAGACCGTTCATCCAGGTGATACCTTCTGCAAGGTCATACTGGATGTAACCGTTCATCATTGCCGGATAGGTGTATTTGTCGTCGTAGCGATCGTACTTGCCAAAATGTAGCCAGGCTTTGCTTTCGTCATGATGTCCGGCAGGTGTGGCGGTAACGCTATAACGAAAGTTGCCGCTTAAGTTCTGTACCTTCAGCGCAGTCATAATGTCGCGGGTATTGGGAATGACGTAGCCCAGATCGGGCGTGAAATCGCCCCACCATTGCAGGTCATCCAGCGAGGAATCCTGACGCAGACTGAGCATGATTTCGGTGCCATCATTGGTACGATAACCGCCATAGAAACGGTTAATCCCACCTTCGAAACCACCCCAGCTATGGTCAGGCACCCAGGCATTACCGTCGTGGTCGGCCTGCACGGTCCAGCCTTCGCCGTAAATCAGGCCGAACCAGGAGCCGTACTTCATCTCCAGGCCACCTTCAATATAGGTGCCGTCGCTGTATTTATGTTTATTCTCACCCTCTAAATCCATATACCCACCAACCCCTAATTCGCCGTAAAAACGAAATGAAGGAGAAGATGTCGAGGTCATTGCGGGGGTTTTTGTGTCGTCATGTTCTGCCGGACGTGCTTCATCAGCGGTCACAGAAAAGGCGTAGCAAAACGGCAGCGCAAGTAATGCTCTGCATGGTGCAGTGATTAATTTCATTGTGTTAATCCATGAGCTAAAGAAAAAGTACAGCCTTTTATCGTTGTAATTATAAAAATATAAAGGCAGAAACTATTTTCCCTCTCCCCATCCAGGAAGAGGGAAAATGCCTGCTCATTTTTTATTATTTTGCTTAATCAACATTTCTGGCTGGCGTCGCTTCAATATGGCGCTCTTCAGCCGTTAATCCCTTTATATATTTACTGTATTTCCACCACGCAAAGCCGAGGAAGATAACAATACCGCCGACGTTATAAAAAATGATGGTCAGAATATTCGCGCCAGTCGGGAATGTCGAAGCGACAAACCCTACGGCAAATATCGCAATCAGCATTGAAACAACGATAATACCGGTGCGGCGGGAGCCCATACGGAAATCGCGTGGCAGGTGATCTAATTTGGCGCGTAAATTCAGGTAAGCCAGCATGATGAATAACGGCGGAAGCATGGACGCTGCGGCAGTCATATTAATAATAGTATTCATCAGATCCTGCACGGTATTGGAACCGAGCATCGGGATAATCATCAGCGGGATGACGATCAGGAACTGGATCCACGCTGCGCGCGCCGGAACGCCGTTTTCGTTCAGTTCGACGGTTTTCTTACCAAAGATGCCTTCCGGGATTTCGGAGAAGAAAATTTTCACCGGCGTTGCCGTCCACATCAGCAGGGAACCGAACATCGCGGTAAAGGACACCAGACCGACAAAGCGATTCATCAACGCTTCCGGTAGACCAAAATACGCCGCCATGCCGTGGAATACCTGCACCGATCCGCCAGTAAATTTCAACTCTTTGCTGCTGACGAAGACGTTAATCAGCACCGAGGAGACGGAATACAGTACGCCGATAAAAATCCCGGCGAGGATGATCACTTTAACGAACGATTTCGAACCGCCTTTGACGTCGTTAACGTACACCGCGACGGACTCCGCGCCACCTGCGGCCATAAAGATCCAGGTGGTCACGCCGAGGAACGCCCAGTTGAAGTTCGGGATCATCGCGTCAACAGTGATGGGGTCAGCAGGCTGTACGCCGCCAACCAGTGCCGTACCTGCCAGTAAAATGTAGGAGAGCGTTAACAGCAGCATGAGCGTTGAAGTGACGGAGGTAATTGGCCCCAGCATTTTCGCCCCATTGGTAGAAACCCAGGTGGAGAAGGCGAACAGCACCATACTGATAATGGTGGTGGCAACCGGCGTCATAATATATTCGTAGCCGAGGAAGGCATACGAAGCATAAGCAATAACGCGCGGTAACAGCGAGGTGAAAAAGAACAGGTTTACGAACCAGTAGGTATAGGCAGTAATAAATGCCCAACGTCCGCCCAGCGAACTTTTTACCCACGCGTAGACACCGGCTTCTGAGTTTTTATTTAACGAAACAAATTCTGCAATGATCAGACAGAAGGGAATAAAATAAAAAATCGTCGCGAGGAAAAACATCGGTGCCGAGGCCAGTCCAAGCTCAATATTATTATTGATAACGTTGTTAAAGCTGTAAACGGCGGCAAAAGTCAGCGAGAGCAAGCCGAATTTGCCGATTGTATTACGTTTGGTATCAGACATAACACATCTCCGAAAATGAGTAGGGTAGCAGTGGCGGCAAACTCCTTTTGCCGCCGTAGTTGTTATTTGTTATGGAAATAACCATCTTCGATGGTGACTTTGAGAACCACTTTTTTGACCGCGTTATTGCAGATAAACCGATACGCTTCATGGATATCGCAAATAACGATTTGCCCTTCGTGGACCTCTACGGTTTCTCCGCAGCCTTTTAAATATTCACGGTCAGTTTCATCACGATAATATTCCACTACCTGTAATGTCTCTTTCGGCGCATATTCAATTTTTTGCTGCCCTTGCAGGTAGTAATGCACTTCAAAATAGCGTCGATGCCCGGTAAATAGCGCATCGGTCGCGGAGTCCGTCTCCACGCGGTAAGTCAATGAGTCACCGATGGAGTGGGCGACGCCAGGCTGAATGTTGTCGATATTTTCAATCGCTTCAACGCAGCGTTGCCACTTCTTGCCAGAGGCGTAAATCTGGCGGAACTGTTCTAAGTTATCGATGATCCTCATTGCTTATTCTCGCTGTGCAAATTCGTGGAAAAGAACCCTGCGCCGAACTCATACGACGCCAGGCTTTGCGCGGTAGCTTCTCCGCCAGAAACCGGCAGCAACGTAAAGCCGTAGCTGAAGTCACGGAACCAGACGCGCCAGGAGTCCAGCACCTCGCTGCCCCAGGAGTTAGAGCCGAGGCCAAGCAACTGGTGGTCGAGATTCAGGGTGATGTCATCACTGCGCTGAAGCTCGTTACAGTGCTGTGCAGCGTGGATGTTTTCCTGGGTATAGTGCCAGGCGCTGAAGTTAATTGGTCGCTGCGGAACCACCAGCAGACCGTTGCCGTGGCGATTAGTCAGTGCCGTCCAGCGGACATGCTGACGGTTGCCGTTGTTCTGCGGGAAGGGATAGTTCTCGAACATGGCATCGACGGTACTGCGCCAGATATCAATGATGTTAGCCTGCTGGCTGTCGGCGTAGTTTTCGCCCGGTCCACGTCCGTAATACGCCACCTGGTCGTATTCGCCGTTAATTCCCATGGTGAAACCGATGCACGGAATGATGTGCGGATAGTCGCCATAACGTTCACCGGAAAGCGCCACATTAACCTGGCCATCGGCAGCGATGCGCCAGATGTAGGTGCAGCGCATCCCGAAGTCAAACACCGGTGGGGCAATAACCGTGCGGCTGACTAGCAACACTTCATCATCACTTTGCTCAACGACAAAATCGCGCAGATGCTCCTGCATGATCTGCAAATGATTTGGCTGCCACAGCCCTTCGTACTCCTGCTTATGGTTGTCGATCATCGGCTTGAAGAAGTTGATCTTTGGCTCGCGGGTCAGCAGCGACTCGCCATTCACTTGCCAGGATGTCGGTTTACCACTCGTTTTTGAGAAGGTGATCGCAAAGTTGTAGCCGCGAACAGTACAGCTCAAACGATCGTCTTCCAGCGTCAGCGGACGGGCGTTATTCGGTGCGAAAGGTACAGGCTGCGCGGTGTTTTCCTTCAGCGGGAACTGATAAGTGGCGATAGAATGCCCGGCTTCGCTGTAGCGGGTGCGGGAATCTTTGGTCACCGTAATGTTGAGGAACGCTTCGCGGGCGTCCAGCTGCGGCAGCGTGATCTGTAAGGGGGCTTCGCTGTTCGGCGCAACGTCGCGCAGTTTAATCTGTTGCGTCGCGAGCGTTTCACCTTCGGCGCGCACCTCTGCGTGCAGGGTGTAGTCATCAAGCGTGGTAAACCACAGTTTATTTTCGACTTTCAACTCGCCGCGAGTCAGATCCAGCGCGTGGATTTTTACCGGCGCAATAACCTGTTTGTACTCTTTCAGGCCTGGTCCCGGCGTCTGATCGGAATAGATCAAACCATCAAGACAGAAGTTATAGTTGTTGGGATAGTCGCCGTAGTCGCCGCCGAATTTGTACCAGACGTTGCCGTTGTCATCCTGCGCCTGGATCCCGTGGTCGCACCATTCCCAGACATAATGTCCCTGAATGCAATCGTGCTTATAGAAGACGTTCTGGTACTCCGTCAGCCCGCCCGGTCCGTTCCCCATCGCATGAGCATATTCACAGATGATGCGCGGCTTCGGATGCGGGTATTCACCAAACTCATTCATCAGAGGCACGCGGGTGTACATGGTGGAAATAATATCGACCACTTCAGCATCGCGATCTTCTTCGTAATGCACCAGTCGCGTGTCATCCAGCGCCTTCGCCGCATGGTACATCGCGCGGATGTTACAGCCATAGCCGGATTCATTGCCCAGCGACCAGATGATGATCGACGGATGGTTTTTCTGCGCGTGAATATGGCGAACAATGCGCTCGACGTAGACTTTTTCCCACTGCGGATCGTCGGTAATACGGCTGATATCGCCGACATTAGCAAAGCCGTGCGATTCGACGTCGGTTTCCGCCATCACAAACAGGCCGTAGATATCGCACAGTTCGTAAAAACGTGGATCGTTCGGGTAGTGAGCGGTACGCACGGAGTTGATGTTGTGCTGCTTCATCAACTGGAGATCTTTCTCGACGCGATCCATCCCAACGGCGCGGCCTTTGCGATGATCGTTGTCGTGGCGGTTGACGCCATGCAGCATCACATAACGGTTATTGATCCAGAACAGACCGTCGCGCACTTTGATATCACGGAAGCCAACGCGTTGTGGCACCACTTCCAGAACGTTGCCGTCGGCGTCTTTCAGCGTCATGACCAGATGGTAAAGATAAGGGGATTCTGCTGACCATTGCTGCGGCTGTTCGACAGTAAAAGCAAAACTGGCGCTGGTCAGTTTTTCAATTGCCAAATGATCAATGGCGCTGCTGTGCACCACGTGTTCGCCATCAAACAGGGTATATTCCAGCGTCGTGACGACAGGGGAGGCGGCGAGATTTTCCAGCACCACTTCGCAGGAAAGTGTGGCATCGCAATAGGCTTCGTCAAAGTCGGTACGAACGGTGAAATCGTTAATATGCGTGAGTTGTTTTCCGATCAGATAAACATCGCGGAAAATCCCCGCCGACCACCACATATCCTGGTCTTCCACGTAGGTAGAGTCCGCCCATTGCATCACACGCACACACAACAGGTTGTCGCCGGTTTTAACCATCGCGCTGATGTCAAACTCTGCGGTCAGGCGACTGCCCTTGCTGAACCCCACATACTGACCGTTAACGTAGACTTCAAAATAGGTTTCGACGCCGTCAAATTTAATCAGCGTCTGTTTACCCTGCCAGCCGTCGCTGAGGGTGAAAATACGTTGATAGGCACCGGTTGGGTTATCGCTGGGGACAAACGGCACATCGATGGGGAACGGAAAACCTTCGTCGGTATATTGCAGTTTGCCGTGACCTTCCATTTGCCACATGGCGGGGACGGTAATATGCCCCCAGTCAGCCATTAACTCAGAGGTGAAGGCTTCTGGCACTTGCAGCGGATGGTCAAAAAAGTGGAAATTCCACTGACCGCTTAAGAGCAGAAACAGGCTGCTGGTTTCACGGGCAAAAGTACGAGCCTGCGCAACAGAATCATATGAAAAAAAGTACGCACGCGGCGCAAGTCGGTTTTCGTGGGTGAGCTGAATGTTTTCCCAGCGATTCATAGGGCCTCCCGGTAGAGAGAAATCGGAACCATTCATGGTGATGGTAGTTTGTGTAATTGCTGGGGAGTTTAGTAAAAATTTTACTAAAAAGTAGCGGATAAATGCATTTACTTTAACTGGATCACGAAAATAAACGGCAGCACTGTCCGGCAAAAACGATTGCCGGACAGCGTGCAAGGGGATTTAACGGGTCGTGCCGCGCAGTTTTAATTTGCTGGGAACGAAGACCAACAGCGGCAGCGCGCGACCATCGCGGGCTTTTTCATACACTAGGTTAACGCCCTGACTTCCCATCATTTCGGAATGGATGCGCACGGTGGAGAGCGGCGGAAAGGTAAATCGCGCGGTGGGGATATCGTTAACGCTGATAAGCGAAATATCCTGTGGGATGTTCAGGCCACGTTCATGAATTGCCCGCAGTACGCCGATAGCAATGGAATCGGAAGCAACAAACAGTGCCTTCGGATAGTCTTCCCGCGCCAGCACCTGTTTTGCC
>OAWF01000664.1_pt1 | contig 15982 bp, 8 predicted proteins | sample 1495411 | NCBI WGS metagenome assembly OAWF01 (sample SAMEA2580150, study PRJEB22360) | human gut metagenome | biome: human gut; feature: human-associated habitat; material: faeces | place: Denmark | collected 2008/2010 | reverse complement strand
CACTGCCCGCCCCCCCCTCTCCGGCCGGCCCCGCCGCCAGCCACAACTGAGGTCTGCAGCGTTCTCCTGTTTCTCATGGGCGGTAACTTCCTCATGTGGCGGTTAGCACATTTCCCTTTTTCGCGGAATAATGCCGTTTTCAGCGACCGCCCCATGAGGAAATCACCGCCCCATGGGATAGTTACCGCCCCATGAGGAGCCGTTTGGATATAGCAGTGGGCCGGGCTCTGAATACCAGAGCCCGGCCCACTGCTATATGCCCACAATCAGGGCTATTGCGATGGCTTAACGCTTGGCCATCGCGCGTAGCACAATCTTGCGCAGTTCGGAGGCAATCAGCACGATTGCGGCCAGGCAGATGCATTCCACCCAAGCCATCGGGCTCAATGCCACGGTGCCGAACGGACCGTTGAGGAACGGCACGTAAATCACCACGAGCTGCAGCGCCACGGACAAACCAATCGCACCCCATAGCCACTTGTTGGAGAACAGACCCACGAATGCGGACTGCAGATGCGAACGGGAGGACAGCGCGTTGAACAGCTGGGCAAACACCAGAATCGTGAAGCCCATCGTACGGGCCTCGGTCATCTGCGCTTCATGGCCGATGGCATCCACCGAGCGGTCGGTGAACAAGCCGCCGGACAGGTGCATGTCCATACCAATCAGCGTGACGATGGCCATGATGACGCCGATGTAGATGATGTCGCCCCACATGGAGGCGTCAATCACGCGGTCCGTCACCTTACGCGGTTTACGACCCATCACATCGTCGGTCTGCGGGTCCACGCCCATAGCCAACGCCGGCGCGGCATCGGTCAGCAGGTTGATCCACAGCAACTGTGTGGCGAGCAGCGGCACGGTGACGCCCACGGTTTCCGGCTGGCGGATGCCGAGGAAGCCGGCAAACACCACACCGAGGAACACGGTGAACACCTCACCCACATTGGAACTCAGCAGGTAGCGCAGGAACTTGCGGATGTTGTCGAAGATCACGCGACCCTCGCGTACGGCGGCCACGATGGTGGAGAAGTTGTCGTCCGCCAGAATCATCTTGGCGCTCTGCTTGGTCACTTCGGTGCCGGTGATGCCCATGGCCACACCGATATCCGCGGACTTGACGGCCGGAGCGTCGTTCACACCGTCACCGGTCATGGCCACGATGTTGCCCTGGCGCTGTAGGGACTCGACGATCTTGAGCTTGTGCTCAGGAGCCACGCGGGCATACACGGACACTTCAGCAGTGGCCTTGTCGAGCACGGCTTCGTCGGGCAGCTGATCAAGCTGGTCACCGGTCAGGGCCTTGCCGTCCTTGGCGATGATGCCAAGGTCGGAGGCGATGCGGGCAGCAGTCAGCGGGTGGTCGCCGGTGATCATCACGGTGCGGATGCCGGCACGGTGCGCCTCGGCCACGGAATCGCGGACCTCAGTGCGCGGCGGGTCGATGATGCCGACCATGCCGTTCCAGATAAGGTCGGTTTCGATGGCCTCGGACTGTTCGGCGATGTCGGCCACCTGGCCCGCGGCATTTACGCTGACGCCCGGTACATCGGCCAGCGAGCTGGTTTCCAGCGGTCGACAGGCCTGACCAAGCGTGCGGTATGCCTCGGAAGAGAGGCGTTCGACGGTGGCTAGAATCGACTGGCGATCACCTTCGGTGAGCTTGCGGACCTGGCCGCCCACGCGAATGCGCGAGCAGTAGCTCAGCAACACGTCCGGCGCACCCTTGGCGAACACGGTCAGTTTGCCGGAATCGGTGTCGTCTTTAGCGATGATGGACATGCGCTTGCGTTCGGAGGTGAACGGAATCTCGCCCACGCGAGTGTAACGGCTGACCTTGTGATCAGCCTTGACCTTGCGAGCGGCAACGACCAGTGAGACTTCAGTGGGGTCGCCCACAATCTCCCACTTGCCGTTTTCCTGACGGAGTTCACCGTCGTTGGCCAGTGTGCCGGCCACGAGTGTGGCAATAACCTCATCGGCGATGGTCTTGGCTTGATCGGATTCGGGATCAACACCACCGGCCATGACCATGCGGCCTTCGGGCGCGTAGCCAGTGCCGGTGATCTGCACCTCGCCGGATGGGGTGACCACACGTTCCACGGTCATCTCGTTACGGGTCAGGGTACCGGTCTTGTCCGAGCAGATCACGGAGGCGGAGCCCAAGGTTTCGACGGAATGCAGCTTCTTGACGATGGCGTTGTGGGCGGCCATGCGCTGCACGCCAAGGGCCAGTACCACGGTAAGGATGGCGGCCAGGCCTTCCGGTACGGCGGCCACAGCCAGCGAAACGGCGAGCAGCAGGGAATCAATCACGTCGTGGACGTCGTTGAAGCCCTCGAGCACGGCGAGCGCTACCAATACCACGACGGCGATGATGCACACCGCAATACCCAGAATCTTGGAGACATAATCCATCTCCTTCTGCAGCGGAGTTTTCTCGTCTTCGGTGGCGGAAAGCATGTCGGCAATCTTACCGACCTGTGTGTTCATGCCGGTGCCGGTCACGATGGCACGGCCTGTGCCCTGCGTGACGGATGTGCCGTTGAAGATCATATTGGCGCGGTCGCCAAGGGCCTTCGCTTCGGTGAGCGTATCCGGCTTCTTACCGACTGGCACGGATTCGCCGGTCAGGGAGGCTTCGGCAATGCGCAGGCTGGCCGCGTTGACCAGTCGTCCATCGGCAGAGACCGAGTCGCCTTCGGCAAGGACGATGATGTCGCCGGGAACCACGTCGGCGGTGTTGATGCGCAGCACCTTGCCGCCACGCAGCACCGAGGTCTGCGGAGCTGTCATTTGGGCGAGCGCCTCAACGGCGGCTTCTGCCTTGGCTTCCTGCATATAGCCGAGCACGGCGTTGACAATCAGGATGAGGATGATTACGAGGGCGTCGAACGGCAACGCTTCGCCGCCTTCTGCGCCGGGACGCGCATTGGCTTTCTCGATGCCCCATGCAATGACTGAAATAATGGTGGCTGCAATCAGCAGGTACACCAGCGGATCCTGGAACTGGGCCAGGAACTTCTTCCATTTCGGTACGGGCGGGGCGCTGGCGAGCTCGTTCGGGCCGAATTTGGCCAGTCGGCGCTTGGCTTCTTCCTCGCTCAGGCCGTGGGATGGGTCGACGTTCAGGGCTTTGGCCACGTCGTCGGCGCTGGTCAGACTTGGATCAGTATCCCCCAATAGCGCTTCCTGTGCGCGCACCTCTTCCGATTCCACGACCCCGTTCGTTGCGGTCGTGGACACTGCGGATTGATCTTTGAGATCATCCATAATGTTCTCCTTGGTATTGCCGCGGAGTAGTCAGCCTTGCGGCCGCTGCCGGGTTTTCTCTCCCGGCTGGACGCACAGGACTGCGCGGTTATGGACACCGGCGCAACTGCTGCCGATGCATACGATTGCCATTATTCCATAACCGCGTGGCGCACTTGGCGCACAGCGTAATAGCGTTTTGCCTAGAACAGGCGACGCAACCAGGCCTCAGCCAAATCAGGCCAACACTGCACGCATTCGACGATGTGCGCATAGAAGCCGTTACCGGCAGTTTCCGCATTGGCCAAGGACAGGCCGTGGCTGCCTTCAGGGAACAGGTGCGCCTCAATGCTCACGCCGGCGGCCCGGCAGGCCTGGATGAGCATTAGCGTGTTCTCCACGGGCACGGCGTCGTCGGTCATGGTATGCCAGACGAAGACGGGTGGCGTTTTGGCATCGATGTGCTTTTCGATGGAGAACTTGTCCAGCAAAGCCTGATTGTGAGCTTGGTCCCCTAGCAGGCATTGGAAGCTGCCGCGATGGGCGTACTTGCCGGCGGTGATTACTGGGTACGAGAGCATCAGCGCGTTCGGGCGCACGGCGTCCGGGTCTATGCCGCCCTGTTCGCGGATGTCTTCGTCGCCGACCGAGGTGGCGAGGTTGGCGGCCAGATGCCCGCCTGCGGAAAAGCCGAGTACGGCCACTTGCGCGGGGTTTACATGCCACTGATCCGCATTGGCGCGAATCAGGCGCATTGCCTCGGCAGCCTCCAGCAAAGCCACCGGATAGCGGCTGGGCTGCACCGAATAGCGCAGCACGAATACGGCGAAGCCTTTGGCCAGGAATTGCAGGGCCACTGGCTCGGCTTCGCGGTCAGAAGTCATGGCGTAGCCGCCGCCAGGCAAAATCAGGATGGCCGGGCGTATACGGTCCGGTTCCATCTCCTCGCTGTTGTCGGCCACATAGCCAAAGAATCGCGCCTCGCTGCCATCAATGCCAACGATGGTTTGTTGAATGTATTGCATGCCATACATCATACGCGCAGAGAATAGTTCTCGATAAGAACCACTCGCCATATGCGGTCTTGCCCGTATCTCCAAACCGAATAACACTTACAGCGAATCGTGAAGACTGCGGGCCATGGCGCGGTCGCGCGAGCCTTTGGTGAGCTTGAGACCGAGGGTCACGGCAATCAACACAACAGTGCAGGCGATCCACAGCGTTCGACCGCCGAAGTTGCTGATAGTCCAGCCACCAATCAGCGGCGCCAGCGCAACCGACACCGACCACACTACGTTGTAGACGCCCTGATACGTGCCACGCGCCGACGCGGGTGCCATGGCGGCAACCGTAGTGGTGGCGATAGGGAATGTGCCCAGCTCACCCAGCGTCCACAGCACTACGGCAAGCGCGAATCCGCCCCAAGAATGGGCCGCGGCCTGCACCGCATAGCCGATGACGGTTACGGCGAGGCCCATCACCAGCACGCGTGAATTGCCCATGCGCGCGAACAGTTTCATCGCGGGAATCTGCAGCAGGCACAACATACCGCCATTGATGGTGAGCAGCACCGAATACTCGCCCAGCCCTAGACCAAGGTCCGTCATGGCAATGGGCAGGCCGGAGGTGCTTTGGAAGTACACAAGGAAGTAGCCGAACATCAGCAGGGAGAAGCCGAGGAATGGAGTATCGGTGAGCACGCGCCGCCAATTGCGAGACATGGCGCCCTCGGGGCGGGCCGCCGGCGCCGAAGTCGTCAGATGCCTCACTTCGCGGAAGAACACGATCAGCAATATCGTGACGGCGATCATCACCGCCGCCTCGACGTAGAACATCAGCGAATAGGAGATCTTGATCAGCTGATTGGCCACGATCGGGCCGATCGCATACCCGAAATTGATGGCCCATGATTGCAGCACATAGGCGCGCTGTTGACGCTTGGGAGGCACCACGTCGGCGATGTATGCGGCGATGGCTGGACTGGGCAGCGAGGCGAACGCGCCGTATACGAACAGGGCCGCGCCCAACGCCACGGGATCGGCGAGGACGGAGACGACCAGAAGAGCGGCGGCCGCGCCGATTTCGCCGATGATGATCATCGACTGGCGGCCGAACCGGTCGGACAGCGCGCCACCGAAAAGACAGCCGATGATGGCGCCGAAACCGTACATGGCCACGACCGCGCCCACAACGCCTTCGCCGAGGTGCAGCGCGGAGACCAGGTAGATCGACAGGAACGACGTCACGAAGCGACCCATCCACAGAATCAGAATCGCCAACCATAATCCCCAATACAGCAGGGACAGTCCGAATATCATGCGCTGCTTCTTCACTCTCAATACCTTACCGGCTACCGACGGCGGAATAGCCGCGTTTTGGCGCGGGGTGCTGGGACAATAGCACCTATGGCTATCAAAAAAGGACCGACCAAGGGGTCGGGTGGCAAGCATCGCAACAAACTGAAGGGCTACGGCCCCACTCCCAAGGCCGAGGACCGCGTCTATCACAAGGCGTACAAGGCCAAGAAAGCGGCCGAACGTCGGCAGATGGCCGACCCGCGTCTGGCAGCCCGCCGTCGAGTGGACAAGTTCGCTTCGGCGGATACTTCGGATCTGGTGTACGGCCGTAATTCCGTGCTGGAAGCACTGCGCGTAGGCGTACCTTCTTCCACGCTGTACATCATGTCTCGTATTGAACATGACGATCGTACTCGCGAAATCGTGAAAATCGCTGGTATGAACGGCCTGCACATGCTGGAGGCCGATCGTCTGGAGATGGATCGTATCGCCCGCTCTGGCAACCATCAGGGCGTGATTCTGAAGGTCGATCCGTTCCAGTACTCCTCGCTGAACGAGCTGGCCGATCGTGCTGAGAAGAAGGCCAAGGCAATGGAGGCCGCGAATTCGGCGGCCGCCCGTATTGCTGCGCGACCGCTGTTTATCGCATTGGACGGCGTGACCGATCCGCAGAACCTGGGTGCCGTGATTCGTTCGGCGGCCGCATTCGGTGCCAATGGTGTGATTCTGCCGGAACGCCGTTCCGCTTCAGTGAACGCCGCCGCTTGGAAGGTGTCTGCCGGTGCGGCCGCGCATATGCCGGTGGCGCGCGTGGTGAACCTGACTAAGGCACTTGAGGGCTTGAAGGAGCGTGGATACTACGTTGTCGGCCTTGACGGTGGCGGCGATAAGCTCGTCGGCGAGACTGGCTTTGAATCCGATCCGCTCGTTGTAGTGCTCGGTTCGGAAGGCAGCGGTTTGGGCCGACTGGTGCGCGAAACCTGCGACGCGATTGCCGGCATCCCGATCAGCTCGTCTGTTGAGTCGCTGAACGCTTCAGTGGCGGCGGGTATCAGCCTGTACGCGGTGTCCAACGCACGGCGCAAGGCTGCGGCGGAGTGATTGTCGCTTGAGGCCGTAATAGGTTGTACATACACGGAAGCCCCTCTATTTGAGGGGCTTCTTTGTGTGATGGGCTCACCTACAGACAGTCCACCGGATTGTCCGCTTAATGACTCCACACTGCCGCATCCGGATCGTCATCGGGGTTGTAGCCGTCGTCGTCCGGGTCGCTGTAGGTGGATTCGTCGTCAATGACGCCGGAATCGGCCTCTTCGTTAAGTTCGGCGAGTGCCTTGGAGTCAAGGCTGTAGCTCGGCAGAGCGTTGTCGATGTAGCTGGTCACGGCCTCGCCCATCGGCACGTCGTGGCCGGCCTTCTCCGCCAGGAACCAGCGATGGTCAAGCACCTCATGGAAGAACTGAGCAGGCTCGATCTGGGAGCGATATTCGCGCGGAATCATACGCACGGTCGGCTCGAACACCTCACGCATCCAGTCGGTGGCCACGATTTCCAGATCCTCGCCCTCACGCCACGTGGAGGCACGGTAGGCGTCAAGGTCGTTGAGCAGACGACGGGCCTGGTTCTCCTGCACGTCAAGGCCGGTGAGGCGCAGCAGCTTGCGGTTGGCGTAGCCGGCGTCCACCACGCGCGGGCGGACCAGCACACGCTTGCCGTCCTCGGCGGTCTTCATTTCCAGCTCGTCCACGTCGAAGCCCAGCTCGTTGAGCTTGTTGACGCGCTGCTCGATCTTCCACATTTCGTCCGGGTTGAACTTGTCGGTGTCGGTCAGGGCGCTCCACAGCGAGTGGTAGCGGTCGACCAGCCGGTTGCCCACCTCGATCTCATCCACGTCGCCGGGCAGTAGCTTGCCGGACGCCAAATCCATAAGTTCGCCGATGATGTTGGTGCGGGCCAAGTCGATATCGTATTCGCGCTGGCCGTCGGTGAGCTGGGCTTGCAGGTCACCGGTCTCGGCGTCCACCAGGAAGGCGGAGAAAGCGTCGGCGTCGCGCAGGAACAGGACGTTCGACAGGGACACATCGCCCCAGTAGAAGCCGGCCAGGTGCAGGCGCACCAGCAGCACGGCGAGGGCGTCAATCAGTCGTTCGGCGGTGTCCGGGCGCAGGTTGCGGGCGAACAACGCACGGTACGGCAGCGAGAACTTCAAGTGCCGGGTGACCAGAATCGCCTCCAGCGGCTCCCCTTCACGGGTATGACGGCCGATGACCACGGCGATCGGGGTCACAGTTGGCAGTTCGAGCTTCTGCAGTCGACGCAGGATCTCGTACTCTCGCTCGGCCACCTGGCGCGTGATCTCCTTCATGGCGTACACCTCGTCGCCCACGTGCACGAATCGCACGACGTGGCGGGAGATGCCTCGCGGCAGGTTGGCCAGCAGGTCCTTAGGCCAGGTGGCCAAGGGCTTGTACCAGGGCAGCGTGAACATCTTTGGGTTCGAGCTGGCGGCGGTGATTTTCAGTGCTTGCGGTTCGGCTGAATTGGCGTGTTCGTCTTCGGCTTTGACAGACGTGGCCTTCAGCGCACGCGGATCCATCTGGGGCAATTCGTTCAACTCCATGTGTTCGATTTTACGTGGTGCTTGGGAAGTGCGCTTCCCAGCCACATATTCGGCGCGTTATTCTCGCATACGAATAAACAAAAAGTCGGGTAATCCCCCACATGAATGAGATCAGAAGAAATCAAGCCATCTTTAATTTTGTATCGCAAGCACCAGCAAAAAGCATCAAACAAAATAGGATACCGAACAACACAAAATCGATAGCCCAGAGACAATCCTGTTTGCTCGTTTTGCCCCCGTCATCCGCAGTAAAGAGCCACCCAACTATGAGGACAACGATTGAATAAACAAACCAACCTGTTGCGCAAATTATTGCGATTAAATCAAAAGCAGTCATGGTCAGAGGAGCTCCCAGGCTCATTTCATAACGCTTTCGTCATCTGTATGGGATTTGTCGCTCAAATTGACGTCACTCATGCGGCGCCTCATGCGCAGCCTGAATAAAACGAACGCAACGAGTAGCATGAGCCCCGCTGCCGCAGCAATGCTTCCTACGGCGGCACCGGTACGGCCGATAACGCCAGGCTTTACCGGCTCCTTGTTTGGATTATTTTCGGGCGGAGTGACGAGAGTTCCGGCGCTAAATTTCGGCTCTACCGTGATGTTGAGATCGGCGGCCGTGTCTCCGCTGCCGGGAATCGAGATGAGGAACGGATCGCAGTCGTATGCTTTGTTGGCTTTCGCCGAGTTCGTGCGGGAGACCAGATATAGGCCGAGCGGCAGATTCTGGAAAGTGAGCTGGCCAGCTGCATTGGTGATGCCGGAATGCTGGTATAGCTTGTTTTTCGCCGCATATGCAGCCAGCTTCTTGGCGGCATCGTGATATTCGCTCGATGTCAGGCGTTCCCAATCGGCAGTGAGGCCGGAAAAATCGCCGACGGTTTTATATGAGGAGACGCTACCATCATTGTTCGTTGTGACGGTGGCGACGCGCACGATGGAATAGGTATCGCCGGCAAGCAATTTGGGCGAAGCCGTGTCTCGGCCCCATACGGCATTGATGGTGAGAGCGCCGAAAGAATCAGCTTGCGCATACGGCACCATAGAGCCGAAGGCTGCAAGAACAGTGAGGACGATAGTAACGGCGGCGGCAATCATGGCAGCAATGCGCGCCGCACCATACTCGCTTCCGCTATGCAGGTCTAACATGTCTACCCGGTCCTTTCCGCCGTGATGAATGTGATTGGTTATTTGTACTGTCTGGCTGAGGAGGCAAGTCACCGTCCGGCTCGATATCCGCAGAGTCAGAATCACCAGATGCGACCTTGGCGCTCCCACTCTGCCGGCGTCGCCGCTCATGACGCTGCCATAAATGCCATGCGATGAGCAAGGCAATCAGTGCAAGAGACGGCAACAAGTACTGCAGCGGAATGTCCACGTGGAACGTGGATTTGGCGTCATCCTGCTGCTGCGGCGTGTATGGGATGCGATGGCCACGCACCAGCAGCCGATGCGTATTGACCGCATACGGCGTACAAGTGATGAGCGTGACCAAATCCTTGCCGGGCTCAATTGCCAGTTGTTTGGTATCGGTCGGCAGAACGGTAGTGATCTTATCGACCTGATACGCATACGTGTCTTTAAGTATTGTGATGTAGAACTTGTCGCCTTTTTTCATAAGGTTCAAGTCCGTGAACAGTTTTGCCGTGGGCAGCCCTCGGTGGCCAGACAGCGCCGCATGAGTGGACGCGCCGCCAACTGGCAGTGAGGTCTGTTCCAAGTGACCGATGCCTATCTGCAGCACTTTCTCGGCGGTACCGTGGTAGATGGGCAGGGTCTCGTGCAGACGGGGCATGGTGATGTATCCCATCATGCCGTCGCCGCTCAGATTGAGGAGGTTATTGTATTCCTTGCTGACTGCTTCGGTGTTGACGGCTGCGGCAAGCGCATCCGTGGCACCGGCATTATTGGCGGCTAACTGTTCGTTATAGGCGTGCGCGGCGGCCAGCATCTGCTGATACTGCTTATCAGAGATGGATTGTGTTGCGGCATCATAGTTGGTGACCGCGCGCGAAGCGTTCCGCATGACGAGGAAGTTGCTGATGGTCGGATAGAACAGCACGAGCAGCCCTATCGCGATCACCAGCAGCGGCACAAGGCCGCGCAGCTTCCTCTTCATACTTCTCCTTGTCCGGGGAGGCGATGGTCTTGCCTCCCTATGTTGTTATGCTCCTCTTGGCAAGTCGGCTCAGGCTGCGTGCTTAGAGGACTTGCGGTTGGACTTCACGTACCAGCCGGCGCCCAGAGCCACGATCAGCACGCCGAACACCGTGAACAAAGCCGTACCCATACCACCGGTGGAGGGCAGCTCGATGCCCTTCTTGTTTTCTACGGTTATGGAGGTGGCAGGATTGTCTGCGTCGTAGGTTTCGCCGGACTTGATAACACCCCAGTTGAGCAGCTTGCCGTCAGCGTTGTAGTTAGCCTTGATTTCCACCGTGATCGGAGCGGTCAGCTTGTTATAGTGGGCAGGCGCCTTAGTTTCCACAACCTTGTAGGTGCCTTCCTTCAGACCGGTGAACTTCAGAACACCATGGCTGTTGGTCTTGACCGCTGTATCCGCAGCAGCGGTATCGTTGGCTCCTTTCGGACGGAAGGAGTTTTCATCAGGATTCACCGATGCAAGAGCAATCTTGTGGCCCTGAGCATCCTGAAGCTCGAACTGAGCGCCTGCAAGCTTCGTATCAGTGTTGTCTGCATCCACCTTGTTGATATCGAAGTTGAAGGTGTAGGTGTAGGTCTTGTCTTCGCCGGTTTCACCAGTACTGTTGCTGGATGGATCATTGCTGTAGATGATCTTCGCGGTGTTGTCGTTACCATTACCCGCAACGGCCGCATCAGTGTTCAAAGTGGCGGAGTACTCGACGGTGATGGTCTTGCCGGCATCATGCTGGTGCTTGGTCTTGAAATCGGTCATGTTGACTTCAAGAGAAGTCGTGCCTGAGATTGTGTTCTTAGTGAACGTGGCAGTGTAATCACCAGTGTCTACTGCGGTGCCGTCAATCTTCACAACGGCGGTAAAGGCGTTGCCAGTTGCAGCAGTGTTGTTCAACGTGAGACCCTTGGACAGGGTATCGGTGAACTTGAAGGTGTAGTTGGTGTACTCGGCCATATCCGGCACGGTGGAGGCGAGCTTGAAGTTCACGGTATCGCCGATCTGAGCGCTGTTGTGCGTGGAATCCTCATTACCGTTCTGAACGGTCTTCTGGATAGTCGGGTAGGTGCTCTTCAGGTTCTGTTTCACGGGGGTGCTGTTCTTCACGTTCAGCAACATGGCGTCCGTACCACGCTTAGTGGTGGTGTCGGTGGAACCGGCAGCCGGGCTTACCACATAGTAGCCGTAAGACAGGTTGTTGATAGTAGCGGTATAGGTGTTGCCGTTCACAGCAGCAATTGCCTCGTGCTTCAGAGAGGCACCAAAGTCCTTCTGAGACTTGACCCAATCGGAAGCCTTCTTGGCGAAGTTAACGACGTTAGTGTCCTTCAGACTGGCAACGTAATCGTAAGCCTTTTGAGAAACGTTCTCCGCAGTTGCGCCTTCAACCTGCACAGTATGCAGGAAGAAATCATCCCAGCTGCTAATCAGTGCATAGCCACTGTTGGTAGCAGTGCCGTTTTCCACGGCTTCCTTGTCATAGGTGAACATCTGGTAGGCAGTGACGGTCTTGCCCTTGAATTCGGCATTGGAGCTGCTCACCTCGATGCTGCCGTCAGATGCGTTTGCCGCATTGGCGGTGGTAGCGCCGAGGCCGGCGACGCTGAACATCGTCGCTGCGGCGATAACGCCCGCCGCAAGCTTCTTGGTCAGTGAGTTCATCACTGGTTCCTTTCTCCTTGTTGTTGCCTCTCGGACTGTTGCGTGCCGAGAAGTAAGGTTGGTTGATATTGGGGTGCCCGCAACCGGAGTTACGGAAATCTTGACATCACGAGACCGCGTGGCGTCCTCGTTTTCGGGATGGGCCGGATGCGCCGCCCGCGTTTGCCTTGAAATACCAGGCGGTACCAAGTCCGAGCAGCAGCAGGCCGAACAGCATGAACCATTGGGTTCCCTGCCCGCCGGTTTCCGGCAATGGCACGGCATTGGTCACTGTGGCCACGTATTCCTTGTTAACGTCGCCAGTGGTGTTGTTCGGATCCGCCGCGTAGGAGACGGAGACCGAGTAGCCGGCGTCGGCAGGCGTCTTGCAACCTTCCGTGGCGTCAGCTCCGGCAGAGGTTGCACACTGGACGACATCCCCCTTGCCGAACATCATCCAGGTTTCGGTAACGGTGTACGTGTAGTAGCGCAGCGTTCCGGCATCATCGGTGAAGGCCACCGGCAGACCCGTGATCTTCTTGCGCCATGTGCTGCTCCAGAGCGAACCGTCGGAGGAATCCAATACCTCGGTCCAGCCGTTGGTCTTCGGTACGGCGTTGCAATCGCCGTCGAAGCACTGGATGGTTTCCGGCGTGACCTTCTCCCCCGCATCATTGGTGTAGGTCGCGGTGATCTTCAACGCGATGGCATCCGGACGAGTGACTCGGCCGTAATCCTTCCACACCTTCTGCACGGTCAGGTCAATGGTTCGGCAACCGTCCTTGCCGCATGGGTCCTGGCCGTCGTCCGGTTCGGGGGTGAGTCCGCCGTTGTTGTCGGATACGGGCACGTCAAGCATGAGCACGGCCTTGGCCGGGGACTGGTAGGCATCGAGCTTTGTGCTGCTGCCACCAGCCACAGTCACGGCGTCCTTGATGCCGACCCATGTGGTGCCGGCGTCGCCGGATGCACCACTGTGCACAGCGCCGCTGTCGTATGTGTTGACCACGTCGAACAGCTTCACTTCCCAACGATCGAGTCCGGTGTTCAGCGCATCGTCTGCCGTGTTCTTCTGCGAGAAAATCTTGTTGCCGTCCTGTGCGGAGGTGCGGGCCTCACTAGCGTTCGCGGCCGCCTTGCGGTAAATGCGATAGGTGTTGTATGCCTTGTCGTCGTTGCCGTCATCGACCGGTCCGAGGATGTCGCTCATGGTGTTGAAGTCCCATACGGACTTGAGTTTGGTGTTCGAGAACGGGTCGACCAGTCCGCTGGCACCGCGGATCGTGTCGGCGTAGACCATGTGGTCGTCTGCCAGCACGCCCTCGTCGTTCAGTCCGGCGAAACCGCCCGCGTAGCCTGTGGAAAGGTCTTTCATGCCGTCGGTATCCTGAGTCGCTCCACCACCGAACACGTCATAGCCGCTGGCGATGCCCGTCACGGTGGACTGTTCCACGCGGGTGCGGTTGCCCTTGATGAGTTGGACGGTCAGGTTGCTACCTGACCCATCCATGTCGATGCCGTTCTTGCTGCAGGGCAGTTTGATGACGCTGTCGCCGATGGTGACGATCGCCACGTCGGTCTGCTGCTGGTTTTCGGCGTCGGCCTTGGACAGGGCGACGCTCACCTTCAGCCCGAACAGGTTCACGTACAGCACATTGCCTTCCGAGAGCACCTTGAGGTCGAATACCTTGCCGAAGATAGCCGGGAACCACTTGCCCAAGTCAATAACGCCGACCTGTTCCACCTTGTCGAGGTATAGGAGCTTGACCAGCGCGTTCACCACTTGCAGGAGCAGTTCCACGAGTACCGAGTTGACCTGCGTATCGACCAGATAGGCGCGGCTGGTTTCGCCGACGAATCCGCCGGCGATCTCGCCGCTGGTGACCTTCTTGAGATTGTCAGACGTGCAGCCCTTTACTCGGGCCAGGTCCGCGTAGCCGACGAATCCGCCCGCGACCTCGCGTCCAGTGGCCTTGTCGGTGGCTTTGCCGTAATCGTCGCCATGGTGTGTGGCGGTGACGGTGTAGCCGTCCGGAATGCCGGTGACATGTGAATCGCCAACGTGCGAGCCCCAGATGTCAAGTACGCCGGCCGTGGCACCGAGCAGATTGAGCGCATCCGTGCCGAGTTGTGCGTTGTCGGCAGCGACCGTGCCGGATTTGCCAAGATGCCCGATGAAGCCGCCCACGTAGTTCACGCCGGTCACACTGTTGAGGTTGGTGACCGCAGACTGCTTCACAGAGCCATTGATCAGTCCACCGCCGAAACCACCGACCGCACCGGTGTAACGCTTCGAGTCAAGCATGCCCTTTGTGGTGGAATCATGGGCGACAATCTGGATGCCGTCGCTCACGCCGTTGACCTGACCGTCGTAGATGAAGGTGCGGAACGCTTCGAGCACACCCACGTTGCCGACCTTGAGCAGTTTGAGCAGCAGGTTGGTGTTCTGGCCCTTGCCAGCTTCGCCGCCGCCGACGGAGGCGACGCTGGACACATCGGCAAGGCCGAAGAAGCCGCCCGCGTATTGTCCACTTTCAACGGCGCGCAACCCGGTGACTGTAAGCGCGGCTGAGTCCTTGGCAGTATCCACTTCACTGCCGGTGCCCTTGGCGGAATCCTTGTCACCGAGGATCGCGGCCTGCAGCGAGCCGGCGAAACCGCCGGCGTTCAGGGCATACTTGGTTGTGGTGTTACCCTTATCGTCCTTGGTCTCATATGCGCCGTCGACCGTGTATCCCCATGCCGGGTCATCCGAGCTCACATGCGCACCGCGAATCGTCATAACCGTGGCCTGCAATACGCTGACCAGACTTGCCGGGTTCGATACCAGCGAGTCGAGGATTCCTTGTAGGAATCCCTCGGATGCATTGGTATCCACATCTGCGACCGCACCGGCAGTGGCCACGCCGATGAATCCGCCGACATTGTTGCGTCCTTCCACCTTGCGCAGGTTGGAGACGTTGGCACCGGCAGCGGTGACACCATCAGCAAGCTTCTGGCCGTTCTGATCAAGATCGCCCCAGATCTGGCCGCCAACCGCGAGACCCACGTAACCACCGGCATTGCCGGTGCCGTGCGTGATGTCTTCGCCGGCGGCCGTGATTTTCATACCCTTGCGGTAGCCGGCCACGCTCGAGGATTTGATGACAGGCACGAATACCTGTGCCACGTCGAGCATCTGACCCAGATCAAACTTGATGCCTTTGTCTCCGAATAGTTGGATGGAGCCGAACGAGGATGCCGAGCCGGATTCTATCGTGCCCGCGTAGCCGCCCGCCGCGCGCATAGCCGAAACGGTCTTGACATCCATCGACTGGCCATCGGTGATCGTACCGGTGCGCATCAGACCGACGTGTCCGCCGGCGACGCCGGAATCATGCAGGTTCGCGCCAGTCCGATACTCCGCACGACCGGCGACGACGTTGAATCCGAAGATGTAGGATTCGAGGAACTTATCCAAGGACTCCTGGTCGGTAACGGAACCCGCACCGTCGCCCGTAGCTACCTCGGTGAATTCCTTGCCATACGCACCGTACTTGCCGATATTATCGACCCAGGTCTTCCACTGGTCATAGCTCATATTGCGCAGCGGACCGGTGACCTTCGTGTGCTCCTCAGTCGGATAGACCACGGACAGCACGCCGGCGAGGTTGCCGGCCTTGATGAGACCGCCGAGCAAGGAGAGCGAACCGCCTTCAGCGGTATCGGCCGCGTCCATGAAGCCGGTGTAGCCGCCGGCGATTTCGGCACCGTATACGCTGCGGATGCGCGCGGCATAGGCTACGCGTTGCGGCCCGTTGTATTTGCCGTCGGTGTTCTCCTGCTTCCATGCTGCGGTGTTGTTGCCCCAGATATGGCCGCCGCGGTTACGACCTGCATAGCCGCCGGCCATGCCGCGGCGTGTGGTTGTATCCGATGCCGCCTGTGCGCGCACCGCGCCGCCGCACACTGCGGCATCGGTTGAGCTGTTGCGAATCGTCGGCACGAAGTCCTGCACGAGCGAGAGCAGGTTGTCGA
>OAWF01000658.1_pt1 | contig 16164 bp, 15 predicted proteins | sample 1495411 | NCBI WGS metagenome assembly OAWF01 (sample SAMEA2580150, study PRJEB22360) | human gut metagenome | biome: human gut; feature: human-associated habitat; material: faeces | place: Denmark | collected 2008/2010 | reverse complement strand
GACTGAACATACGAAAATCTTTCCGTTCGGTCTCCAAGAAAACGTCCGCAGCCCCTTGTCCCACTGTTCCCCATTTATGGAATCGTAATTTACTAAAGCATGATTCCATAAACCGAACGATGGCTGTATTCATCTTCGAGGGCGGTTGAAACCGCGTCGACACGCCGAAGGGGTGCTCGCAGAACCATGGTTGCTGAAAGGCAGCCATTGGAATTCCGCCATTGTGCGAAACCTATCCGCCGTTCTGCGAGCACTCCTTCGGCGTGTCGTTAGGCGAGCATTTCGATAAGTGTGGAAATCATCGTGTACGTCGCCACGATGAACAGCAATCCTGCGAACAATCGCGTCAATACGACTTCCCGCATCCTGCGTGACGCCGGAGCTCCGACCAGTCCTCCAATCATTGAGGCCAATGCGAAGACGATCACGATTCCCCAGTCGATGCTGACGCTGGTCCCAATGCGCGACATCAGGCCGGCCGCCGATGCGATAATCATCACCAGCAGCGATGTCGAGGAGGCCTCGCGCATGGTGAACCCCAAAGCCAGCACCAGCATCGGCACTACGGCAAAACCTCCGCCGACGCCGAAAAACCCGGTTAATGCGCCGGTCGCCGTCGCGCATGCCACCAGCAGCCAAACGGACCGATGCGGGTTGGGGGAACCGGAATCGGCATGCGCGACGGTTCCGGCGTCACCGACTTGACTCATACGGCAGGATTTACGCACCATAAACACGCCAACCGCCATCAACAGCACGCTGAACAGTATCATCATCATCAGCATATGCGCGTCCACCATCAGGGATGCGCGCGACCCCAACACGTTGCCGACCGAAGACACCACGCCGAACACCAAACCGTCTCGCCAACGCACATGCCCTTCGCGGGCGCGAGGCATCAGCGATACCACCGCGGTCAATCCGACGATCACCAAGGAGCCGGCCGACGCGGCATGAGGCTCCTGTCCCAGCAGATACACCAGCACCGGCACGGATAGAATGCCGCCGCCGGCGCCTAGCGCCCCCACGACGATGCCGACACCGAAGCCGACTATCAATGCCAGAAAGAGATGAGTCATCGATACCAACCTTCCGAGGAATAAAACGGCATGTGCAATAGGGGGGCAGCCGGCAGCGGCAAGCCGAATGAAGGAGTATTACGGCAGGGCTCCGCCGACCCTCACACGACTGCGAATGCGCGGATCCATGATTTCGGATGCGGCATGGCCGGAACGAATCAGGCGGGCCATGCCTATGATGTCCGGGCGGATATGCTCATAGAACAGTGAATAGCCCGCGCAGAGGTAGTTCTGTCCGTTTTGCCCATCCTTGGATTTCAGGAAACGGTCTTTCGGGCAGCCGCCGTTGCACATGCGCACATACGGGCATCGGTGACACTGATCGGTCAGTTCCGCATGTTTTTTCAATCCAAAACGTTGCATGCGCGCTGATTGCGACAAGGTGAAGAAATCGGCGTTGGCCACATTGCCGATCAGCCAATCGGGTTCCACCCAATGATCGCACGCATATACATCGCCATTGAATTCCAACGCGAAATTATATCCGCATTCCGGGGCGTGTACGCATACGGCGTATTGTCCGAATAGCGAGCCCAGCGCGCCGTCGAAATCCTGGACGAATACCCGACCGACATCATGCGCTATCCATTCGTCGAATACATCGCATAAAAACCGTCCGTATGCTTTCGGCGACGTGGAACGGGATGTGACCTGTTCGCCGGTTTGACGATACAGCAGACCGGCGCGTTCGCCTCGCGTCCCGGTGATTCGCCAGCCGTTGCGCTCCACCCGTTCCAGTTGCGAGGAATCCACCCGTTCGACGATCGGAATGAACTGCATGAAATCGGCGCCCAATTCGTCGCGAAAATATCGGTATACCTCCGAACCCCGTGTTTCGTTCGCATGATGCACCGTGCAGAGGATATTGCAGCGCACTCCCGCGTCGTGCAGTAATCGCCAACCTCGCACAGCCATTGCATGCGTGCCTTTGCCACCACGATTCAATCGATAGGCGTCATGGCAGTCCTGCGGGCCGTCGATTGATACGCCCACCAGCACATCATGTTCACGAAGAAAGGCGACCCATTCGTCGTCGATCAGGGTGCCGTTGGTCTGCAAGGCATGTTTCACGAGTTGTTTCTTGCGCCGGTATCGTTCGCATAGGCTGACGGCGGTTCTGAAGAAATCGATGCCACGCAAGGTGGGTTCTCCGCCCTGCCACAGCATCGTCACCTCGCCATCGGGACTTGCCGCCAGGAACTGGCGAATGTACGATTCCAGCACCTCTTCGCTCATCATCTGACGGGCCGAATCGTAGAGCAATTCCTTCGAGAGGAAAAAACAGTATTGGCAGTCAAGATTGCAGGCCGCGCCTGTCGGCTTGGCTATCACGGTAAAGGGGAGGCGAGGCCGCCTCATCGTATCGTTCATCAAAACGCGCCTTATGTAGTGGTTGCACAAAGAGTCTCCGAATGCTCCTGATGGCACTTGTCTTCAGCGCCGTCAGACATTGCCTGCCGCCGTGGATTCCCGTGCACGCAGAATCGTGCCGACGGTCACTTTTTGCGGAAGCGTTTCCACGTCGGGATGTTCGATGCGTCTGCGCAACAAGGAAACGACGGCGGACGCCATGCCGGGCAGGTCGACTTCGACGGTGCTTAGAGTAGGGGTGCTGATGGCACTGTGGCGAATACCGTTGAAGCCGATGATTTTCACCTGCTCCGGCACCCGGACTCCGGCTTCATGCAATCCGTGAAGCATGCCTAATGCGATTTCGTCGTCCAAGCAGAACAAGCCGTCATATGGCATTCCGGCTTCCATGAAGAGGTTCGCTGCGCGAATGCCTTCGTCAGAATTCCACCCGACATCGATCAACCGTTCATTCACGATGGATTCGCGGTTTTCGTGATACAGGTCGGCCAAGGCATCCATCGCGGCATGCATACGCAATCCTTGGAGTGTCGGTACGGAAGAGCCTTCCGGGATATCGGCCTCCTTGTCGTCGGTCATGCCGCCGACGATGCCGATGGACGTGCAGCCCTGCTGGCGTAAGTGTTGGATCGCGCTGTTCACACCTTCGGAATTCGGGGATTTCACCCTGTCATATCGCGTGGTTTGTGTGAAATCGCCGAGAATCACAGCAGGTTTATCCCCGATCAGCATGGATAGGTCTTCATCGGCGTAATACGCGACCGGCGCGACGAAAAACCCATCGGCCAACGAGGAGAGCGCGGAACCGATGATGCTGTTCTCCTTGGACGCCGAATGCTGGGACTGCTGCACCACCAGTTGCATGCCGGCCGAAGTGGCTTCCCGGGCCAACTCCACGGAAAGCATCGAATAATAGGTGGGGGAAAGATCCGGCACGACGAATGAGATAAGACCGCTGTGGTTTGACCGGAGCATTCGCGCGGAGAGATTCGTGTTGTAATGCAATGCCTGTGCTGCGGCCAGAACCTTTTTCCTGGTGCGTGGAGAAACGTTCGGAAGCCCGCGCAGCGCCGCTGAGCATGTGGTGTGGGACACGCCCGCCTGACGTGCCACGTCTTTGAGCGTCGTTGCCATATCATCCCTTTCTTTCCGCCAAGTCCGCCTCGGATGCTGAACGAACCGCTATCTCAAATGTAGACCATGGACGTACATGTGCTTGTCATCGTAGCCGCGACGTAAGGGCACGAGTTGTCCCCATCCCTGGACGTCATGCGCCCAGGCGCTGTCCGCCGCGGTTTCATGATGGGCGAACCACTCTCGCAGACGGTCGTGCAATTCGTTTTGCATATGCGCATGGGTGGCGGTGCCGTACAGGTTCTCCCGTTCCTCAGGATCGTTGCCGAGATGATAAAGCTCGCCGGGGCCATCATAGCGTTCGATCAGCTTGTAATCGCCGCTGCGTACCATGCGTCCGCCGCCGTACTCATCGAACACCATCACCGATTCGCGTTTGGCGTCATCGACTCCGCTTCTCGCCAGATTTGCGAATGACGAACCGGCGCGTAACGGATCGTCGGCCGGATCGACTCCGGCGAGTTCGCAGATAGTGGACATGAACCCGGTCGCCGATACATGATCGCTCACCTCGTGTGCTTCGGTTTGGCCGGGAAGGCGGATGATGAAGGGAACCCTCACGGAATTCTCCCAGAAATTCAACGGATAGGTGCCGTTTCCCTTGCCCCAGATGCCGTGATGTCCGCAACTGAAACCGTTATCCGCCATATACACGATAACCGTGTCGGAGGCGAGATCATGCTCGTCGAGTTTGTCGAGTAGCAGACGCAGTGCACGGTCTACGCCGGAAAGGGACGCCGCGTATCCGCGCAGTTGCGGTACGGGATCGTCGAACGCCTCATAGAATTCCGTGCGAGGTTTGGACCAAGGATGCGGCGGCTCCCGGGGAACCGATGCGAAATCGCATCCGCTGTACAGGTCGCAGAGTTCCTGAGGATGGCTTCCCACCCATGGGTGGTGCGGAGCCGTGAAATTCACCTGCATATAGAACGGGGAGTTCGATGTCGTTCTTCCCGCGACATTGCCTGACGCATAGTCGTCGAGAAAGCGACAGGCCTCATCGGCCACTGCATCGGTGAAATATCGTGGTTCGTCGCGTTTGTTGCCGTGGTCGTCCCAGATGGGCGCGTCGAAATACGGGCCGCCGCCTTTGCGATGCGCATACCAGAAATCAAATCCCGGTGCCGGTCGACGTGACGTCCCCACATGCCATTTGCCGCTCATTGCGCAAACGTATCCGGCTTCGTGCAGTACTTCCGGCAGGGTAAGCAATCCGCCGAGATACTCCTCCTCGTGCGGGTCGGGCTGCTCTTCACCCGGAATGAGCCAGTCGTGCACGCCGTGTGCGGATGGCATGCGCCCGGTCAGCAATGATGCCCGGGCAGGTGAACAGACGGGCGAGGCGCAATAGAAATTATCGAAGATCGTGCCCGTCTCTACCAGCTCATCGACAGTGGGCGTGACCAGTTCGGGCATGGTCCGGGTCAGCGCCCAGGGGCCTTGATCGTCGGTCATGACGACGAGGAAGTTGGGACGCGACGTGCCGGTTTCCGTGTCGCTGCGCGAATCGTGGGTCATGTCTGATGACACGATAGCTCCTTTTCCATAGGTTCGCGGGTTGGGAATCCGGTGTGATGACGCCCCCGCGGTGCCGATTTCAGCTCCTTCGTACTATAGCATAAATCTTAACGTTAAACCATCGTGAGTGTCGTCTTCTACTGCGAATGTGGCGGGGATGGCGATGAGGGACAGCGCTATGGCGGCAAGGGGGTCGCGTGGTGTCCACAGTTGGCAACGACAGATTCACGTATTTCGATGAGATGCCTAGAAATGGCATATTTCTGGGCTTTATGAAAGGTGATATTACTCGGAAATCATCCGTGAATCACGAAATGCGTACCCTATGGTTCCGTATTCTTCCATCCATATTGACGCAATCGCCGTGTGGCGCGCCGGAGGGGGCTGGGTTTTAATTTCGGCGAATACTGTGTTACGTTATCTTAACGATACGATATGGAGATGCGATGACACTGCATTCGTATCGGTCCAGTAAAGAAGCTGACGAAAGAGGTTCATGTGAACAAGGGTTTATATAGGGCGGTATGCGCTGTGGCGGCCGCTGCGCTTGCGTTCCCCCTTGCCGCGTGCGGCAGTGGCGGCGGAGATACGGGTGCCAGCGGCATTACCGCCGATGATGTCCAAGCGGCGTTGGACAGCGACGAGGATATCACGCTCACCGTGTGGACGTGGGCCTATGACATCCGCAAAAAGAGCACTGACGCCTTTATGAAAAAGTATCCCCACATCAAAATCGATCTGGTCTCGACCGGCACGTCGTCGGATCATTACACCAAATTCCAGAACGTCGTCAAAGCCGGATCGGGCATTCCCGACATCGTGCAGACCGATTATGACTCGATGCCGCAATATGCCGCGACCGGATCCCTCGCCAATATCTCCGAAGAGTCGATAGAGAAGGAATTCGGCTCGCTCTACGCCGATGCGGCCTGGAATGCGGTCCACATGGGCGACGGACTCTATGGCATTCCCTCCGATCAGGCCCCTGTCGCGATGTATGTGCGTGCGGACATCCTGGAGGAATATGGCATCGACGTCCCGACCACATGGGACGAGTTCGAGGAAGCCGGCAAGAAGCTGCACGAGGCGGACCCGACAAAATACATGGGAGTCTTCGACACCAGCAATGCACATTTCATGGACTACTTCTTCCGCGCGGCAGGCGTCAAAACCTATTCCGTTGACGGTACGGAAAACGTGTCCTTCGACATGCAGAACGACGAGACCAAGGAGGTCATGGAACGCATCCAGCGCATGATCGACGAAGGCGTCATCGAAGCGACGGCGACCGGCACCGATCAGTTCACCCGGGATTTCCTCGACGGACGCTACGCCACATGGATCGACGGTTGCTGGCGCGGCGCGCTGATCGCCAGCAACATGCCCTCGCTTGAAGGCAAGATGACCGTGGAACTGCCGCCGGCATACGGCGACTCCTCCGCCGACCTGAAAACGGCCACCATCGGCGGAAGCATGCTGGCCATGACCTCAGCATGCCCGAAGGAGAAACGGGCCGCGGCGATAGCGTATATGAACTGGGTCAGCTCCGATCCGGACGCCATCGAAGCGTGGCAGTCCTACGGCGGCAGCTATTTCAATGCGGCGAAGTCCTTCCAGACCGACTCCGAACAGGCCAATATCACGGACGACTTCTTCCGAGGGGAGAAGGTCAAGGCCGTGTACTTCGAATCCGCGTCGAAGATCAACGACGATTGGGACGTGCTTCCTTTCAACTCCCAATACGCTCAGGAATTCGTGGACACGGTGGTGCCGGAACTCACTGAGGACGGTGACCTGTACAACGCCTTGGGCAAGTGGCAGTCGAATCTGGAGACGTATGCCGAAGACCAAGGATTCAACGTCGTTGATAAGTAGGATTCGTGATTCTCGGGCGGCGGTCGCGATGACGGCCGCCATCCGAGGGCGCGGCAATGAAGGAGAATGAGCATGACTCACGCAGCCGATGGAGACGCGCGGATGCCACTCAGGAAAGAAAAGCAGCAGTATGTCGGTATGCTCTACTGTTTGCCATACGTGGTCGTATTTCTGATGGGAACGATTCTTCCCATCCTGTACGCCTTATACCTCAGTTTCTTCAAGGAACGGATGGTCGGCGGCTCACGATTCGTCGGTCTCAAGAATTTCGTCCGCGCTGTGAGCGACGCGAAACTGTGGGAGAGTTTCGGGCGGGTGAGCCTCTACTTCCTTATTCAGGTGCCGCTGATGCTGGCGCTGGCATTGCTGGCGGCCCTGATTCTCGACTCCGGCAGGATCCGTCACATCGCCATTCCCCGTATGCTGTTGTTCCTCCCATATGCGGTGCCCGGTGTGATTGCGGCATTGATGTGGGGATACATTTACGGTCAGCGCAATGGCCTGATCGGTCAGTTTTTCCAAATGTTCGGAGCGCAGGCGCCGAACCTGCTGTCCGCCGACGCCATGCTGTTTTCCATCTCCAATATTGCACGGTGGTGCTTTATGGGATATAACATGCTGATTTTCTATGCTTCGCTCCGCGTCATTCCCGGCGAGTTATACGAATCGGCGCGCATCGACGGTGCGTCCGAATTCCGCATCGCATGGTCGGTGAAGATTCCGATGATTCGCAGCACCGTGATCATGACATTGCTGTTTTCCATCATCGGCTCATACCAGCTGTTCAACGAACCGAACATTTTGAAGACGCTGGTTCCCGAAGTCATCAATAGTTATTACACGCCCAATATGTACACCTATAATTTGGCGTTCACCGGGCAGGATATCAATTATGCCGCAGCTGTGTCGCTTGTCGTCGGATCCATCACGATGCTGATCGTGGCGGCAGTGAAGCTGTTCGGTTCACGTTGGGAGGAACGGTAATATGGCAACGACGAATGCCTCTGCTGCGTCATGGGGGACGCGCCTGGTCAACCGATGGAGGCGCAAGGAGTATGAGCGCAAACTGAAGAACCGTCAAACGGATGGTCCTCTCATCAAGCTGACGCCCCAACAAAAAGGCATGAACGTACTCCTCCATCTCATCATGCTGCTGATGTTGCTGTATTGCGTTATTCCGCTGATCTGGCTGGTGTTTTCCTCCACGAAAACCAATGAAGGCCTATACGCGTCGTTCGGCTTATGGTTCGATGACGAAAACGTGTTCTTCCAGAACATCGTGGACACATTTACCTTTCAGGAGGGCGTGTATACGCGATGGCTGCTGAACTCGATTCTTTATGCGGTCGTCGCCGGCTTGGGCTCCACCATTCTTGCCGCTTTCGCCGGGTACGCCATCGCGACCATGAGATTTCCCGGCCGCAATATGCTGCTGTGGATCACCCTGATTTTCATGTCGATTCCATCCACGGTCATCACCGTTCCGCTGTTTCTGATGTATGCGAAGATCGGATTGGTGAACACGCCGTTGGCGGTCATCATACCGCAGCTGTCGAATCCGTTCGGCTTATACCTGATGATCATCTACGCACAGACATCCATTCCGCAATCTCTGGTCGAGGCGGCGCGTCTTGACGGTGCCAATACGTGGACGATTTTCTGGAAAGTGGCTTTCCCGCTGTTGTCGCCGGGGTTTGTGACCGTGCTGCTCTTCGCGTTGGTCAGCGTATGGAACAATTATTTCCTGCCGCTGATCATGTTGTCCAACACGGATGACTATCCGCTTACCGTCGGTTTGAACGTATGGCTCAAGATGGCCTCCGATCCTTCGGCTCAGCAGGTGCCGAATAATCTTATTCTGACCGGGTCGTTGCTTGCCGTCGTCCCGCTGGCGATATCGTTCCTGTTCCTGCAACGGTACTGGCAGTCCGGTTTGGCGGCCGGTGCCGTCAAGCAGTGACGTCGGAACTGCTTGCTTGCTCTTCCGACTCCGCGACACGCCGAAGGGGTGCTCACAGAACTGTTGTTGCCGAAAAGCAACCATTGGAATTCCGCCATTGTGCGAAACCTATCCGCCGTTCCGTGAGCACCCCTTCGGCGTGTCGTCGTATCCGGCGCGTTCCTACGAGCAGAGCCAATCCATGACGTTGGTGATATGGATGCCTTCGTCGGTCATGCCCTCGCTATGCCAGTCGAGGGTGAGCGCCGTGCGGGGGAATGCGTCGCCCAATCGCCGCAGCGGGGCTAATTCCCGCTCCCGGGTCTGCTCCTCGGTCATGTTCAACGTGACCTGAATGTACTGCTTGTTGTTTCCGCGCTTCGCGATGAAATCGATTTCGCCGTCGGGCAGCGATCCGATGGTGACATCGTAACCGCGTCGCTGCAGTTCCATGAAGACGATGCCTTCGAGCTGGGCTCCGCGATCCGAGCCGTTGAAACCCGTGGCGAGATTGCGAAAACCGTTGTCGACGGGGTAGAACTTGCGTTGCGGGCGCAGCAGTTCCTTGCCTCGCATGCGTTCCTGTTGCGCGCTGTAGACGATGAACGAGCGTTCGAGCGCGCTGATCTGGTTGTCGACGGTGGCGTAGGAGGCGTTCGCGCCGGCGCTTGTGAGCGTGTTGGCGACCTTGTTGACGGAGAACAGGTTTCCCGACGTTGAGAACAGATATCGGCTGAGTTTTTCCAATGTGGCGATGTCGCGGATGCCGTACCTTCCCGCCACGTCCTTCATCACAATGGATTCGTATATTGAGGTGAGTATTTCGGTCGCCTTGTCCTGGTCCGGCTGGCCGGTGGCGAACAGGCCGGGCATGCCGCCGAACATCATGTATTTGGAGAACAGCTGGTCCGTGGAATCCGTGGTTCCCTGAGCCCGATGATGGCGTTGGTATTCGTCGAAGGAGAGCGGATATACGGGGATGGTGATGTAGCGACCCGTCAGATGGGTCGCCAGTTCGCCGGATAGCAGCCGTGCGTTCGATCCGGTGATATACACGTCGGTGTCGTCACGGGAATGCAGCCGGCGAACCACTTCCTCCCATCCGGGAACGTCCTGTATCTCATCGAGGAAAACGTAGAAGGGGCCGGGTCGGGATTCTTGCGTGGCTTGCATCAGGTCGGCGTGCAGGTCGGTCGCCGAATATCCGATGGGCGTGTCGAAGGAATCGAAGCGACGGGTGAAGATATTGCTCGCGGGAACGCCGTCGCCGAGCAGTGATTGCGCATAATGTTCCAGCAGTGTGCTTTTCCCGCACCGTCGGACGCCGGTAAGCACCTTGATCTCCGGGGTGTTCCGGTGGCTGCGCAGCGTGTCGGTGAGCTTGTCTCGTGCGATATACCCCGTCATCTCCACGCCTCCGATTTCTAGTGTATTGCAAAACAGTCGTTAAATCGACGTTGATTTTCAGTATACTTGAAATTATGCATTCTGGAGTAATGATTCTATAGTGTACTCGAAATCGTGTGGTGGGTGTCGTCTGCCACTGTCGGCTGGCGGATGCTGTGATATCAGGGTTCCGTTACTGTTTGAGCGGCGCTGCCACTGTTGGTGGTGCCCGAGTTTTTGCGCACGTTGGTCTTCGCCCGCCCCTGTGGCGATGATCAGTTCGCTGCTGGTACGTTCTCACCGAGCCCTGACATGTCGAGGTAGCGTCGCGTCGACCACTCGCTGGAGGTCACGTAGCGGACTCTCGCGCATATGAGCATCAGGGCGCAGCGCCCGTCGGGGAAGCCGCCGACCACGCGCGTGCGCCTTCCGATCTCGCGGCTGAGGCGTTCGATCATGTTGCTGGCGCGGATGCGGCGGCGATGCTCGCGCGGGTAGTCGTCGAGCAGGTGGGTCGTCGTCTCGCCGATGCCCTCCCTGAGGCATTTGGCGGCCTCCTTGAGTTTCCTTGATTCCATGTGCTTGGCGGCGGATTCCGCCTTGTCCCTGGTTTCCATGGAGAACACGGCCAAAAACCCGACTAGTGTAAACACACCCTAGTTGTGATGGCCGGCAGCAGTATTGTTGCTGTTCTGTGGGCCGTGTGCAAAGATGCGGTTCCAGTAATCGAGCATGTCTTCGCGGCTCATGGCCAGATAGATGCCCATGGCCAGCACGGCCACGTCTTCCTTGAGCAGATCCTTGATCTCGATGGTACCACTCAGCTTGGGCCAGCGCTGAAGCACTGCAAGCATGCCGCCTACGGTGAATTCAATCATGAGATCGGTTGTGAGGTCAAGATGTTCGGGGTCTCGTTGCAGCATGCTGATCATCTGCAGTCGGCAGAAATCGCGCAGGGATTCAGTCAGTTCCAGCGTGCTGTGCGGGCCGGCCAGCAGAGCCAATCGGTCGAGACGCTGGCGCTGTTCCGGGTTGGCGAGCGTGGCGGTGATGCGTTCGCGCCACTGCTCCTCGGGGTTGCCGTTCGGGTCGGGGGTGCGGTTGATCGGGATGGATTCGACCTGATGCAGAATGGCGGAATCGGCCAGTTCCGGCAGTCCGGAGAAGTGGTAATAGAACGAATTGCGGTTGACTCCGGCCTCGCTTACCACATCGGTAACGGTGATTTTGCGGTAGTCGCGGTCGGCGAGTAGTTCCCAGAAAGCGTTTTCGAGGCGCTCTTTGGCTGGCAGTACCTCGGAATCATGACGTGGACGCGGCATCTCTTCCTCCTGACACATTGCGCTAATAGTCACGCTGTCTAATAAGTTATTGGACACTATAACTAGTATCTCTAGACATCTGTGGGTTTATCGTTAGGTTCGTTCTTCTGCGCGGTAGCGGGTGTGCCGTTTGGTTCGTCGGCGTCTGCCGTTGCCTTGGCGTTGGCGGAATCTGTCTTGTGTTTGGCGGTGGCGGCCTTGATCAGAATGGGCACTGCTTCGGCTAAATGCCGCCGATCCTCGGGGGTGAGTCCCACGAACGCGCCAAGCATGGAGGGGATTGAAGCGGGGAAATTGCTCATCACTTCGCTGAACGTCGTGGCGCCATTGGAGTGCAGCACGGTGAACAGGGCGTCCACTGCACGCTCGCGCTGTTCTGGCGTAAGCGCGCCAACCCAATGATTCAACTCTTCGTTGAACAGTTGGGAGCTGGAGCTGAGATCGGGCTCGGTGACGAACTGATCGCCGTCCACCAGCCAGGTGAATGCGGAATGCTGCATAATGCCGTCCGAATCGGAAGACACCACACGGCATGGTTCAGGGGTCTCGAAAATCATGCCCACAATCGATGAGCTCGGCACGATTTTCGTCACCTTTGGCTGGATCCTGCGGTAGGCGGGGCTGGTCACGATTTCCGAGGGGAAGCCGGGGCCGTCCAGCGAATAGATATGCCGAATGCGGTTTTGGACTTTGGCGTCGGCGTTCATCGCCGCATAAATCGCCAGATTGCCGCCTTTGGAGTGGCCTACCAGAACAATCGGACCGTCCCATAGGCGGGCCACCGTATCCAGATATGCACTGGCTGCGCGTTGGGCCGGTACTGGATACTGGAAAGCCATGTTGAAATCCTCTTTCCAGCCGATTAGCGAATCATCGGTTCCGCGGAAGGAGAGGACCATGGTGCCTTTATGCGTAGGATTGCGACGGTTGTGCCCGTCGGGCAGTTGGAACGTCGCCGCGGCAAATTGGGTTTGCTCGCCGCGGTTGACATGCTCTACGACGGCTCCCAGCCGTATGCCAGCAAAGCGTGGATTATTGCCGGCCTCTTCGAACAGGGTATGGGTGAGATGTGGATCGATCACCGAGACCATTTGGGCTTCGTGAGGTTTGTCATCCTCCGATGTATCGATTGAACGATGCAATTCTTGGTTGGCCTCTTTGAGGCTGATTGATTCCATTGCCGTATGCCAGAGCCCTTTGAGCCATATCAACGGATGTTCGGGCTCAAATGCGCGGATGCGAGTGGCGAAGGAGCCGGATTGCTGCTGCTCATCAAGCATCAGCGTGGGGCAGATGTTGGCCACGTCTTCATAAATGAGTGTGGCGATGATCAGGGCGTCGATTTCATTGAACGGCAATTCGGAGAATGGGCGCAATTCGGTGCGTGCATAGTCGATGATGCCGGTCATACACGCCTCCCGATTTTGTTCATGGCCCTACGGCCCAAGTTCATGCACGGCCGCAGTTTGCCTGCTGCCATGTGCTTTCCATTGTAGGGATTGTATGGGTGCCGATGGCGCACTGATGGTGAACAATTCCGTATGGGTTTCTCGGCATGACTCGGGAAATTGTTGGGTGGTCGGGGCGGAGCCCTGTGCTGAGTGCCGGTTGTCGTTTGCCGTGGGCGTTGAGTGCCGATTTATACCGGCCGGATATCGAGCAGATCGAATCGCGTTATATCCACGCCCTCGTGCTCGAGCAGTTCGGCCTTGATGTCGAGCCGGCCGCCATAGCCGCCAAACGCGCGGCCTGATCCGACCACGCGGTGGCAAGGCACGATGATGGTGATTGGATTGTGCTTGACCGCGCCTCCAACCGCTTGCGCAGCCATACGCCCTCCACCGCGGCGTTCGGACAGCTCGGCGGCTATCTCTCCGTAGCTGGCCGTCATGCCGTAAGGAATTTTTGCAACGAGTTGCCATACTTCGTGCTGAAACGGAGTGCCCGCCGGATTCATTGGTGGGGCCTGGCTGAGGCTTGGGCGTTCGTCTGCAAAGTAGGCCTGCAGCCAGTCGCGGGTTATGCGGAACACCTCGAGTTCGGAATCTGGCGTTCCGTTGTCGTGCTGCTGGTTCTTGGTGACCCACCACCAGTCCTCGAGGCATAGCTCGGTGAGCGCCTCACCGTCTGAAGCCATCATCATCCGACCGATGGGTGTTTCCGCGGTGGTGCGTATCAATTGCCGTTGTGCCATACAGCCATTATGGCGTGTTCGCGCGGCTTTCTGCATTTCGAGGGGCTGATTTACGTTTCTTCGGAGGTCTACTTCCGTTTCAAGGGGCTGGTGTCCAAGTAGACGAGGCGCAAAAATGGCGGAATGGCGTTGGCGTTATGCTGTGGATACTTGTGGTGCAAAGGATGACCGGCCCCTCGAAACGGAGATAGATATTCGGAAAAGCTCAAATCAGCCCCTTGAAATGGAATTAGAGCTCAACTTTGATGGAACGTGGAACTTGCGCGCGAAGCGGTGGACAATGGGAACCATGAACACATTTGGTTTGGGACATGACGTGGTGGATGTGGCCGCATTCGCTGAACAGTTGGGACAGCCGGGCTCGCATATGCGTGCTCTGTTTTCCGTGCGCGAGGTACGGCAGGCGGCGGACCGCGCACGCCAAAAAAACGATGGCGAAGCTGTCCATCTGGCCGCCAAATGGGCCGGCAAAGAGGCGTTCCTTAAAGCGTGGTGTGATTTTCTGGGGAGTGCGCCGTTCCCGTTCACGCTGGATAATTTTCCGTGGCGCGAGATTGAGATTCTCGATGATTCGCGCGGTGTGCCGCATGTGTCGCTGAGTGGTGACGCATCGCCGGCGTTCCAGACTGATTACTCGGGTTCGATCCCCGACGTCCGCATCTCCCTGAGCCATGATGGCCCGGTTGCGTCCGCCGTGGTGATGATTCAATCCGGTAATAATTCGCGCGAAATCCGCTGAACGGTGCGAAATTTCAGCTTCTCTTCGGCGCGTCCTCGGTTACATGCATCGAACCGGTTTGATATAGTTGACGCAACGTGTCAAACGATTGACGCGAGCAGCGGGCAGAGACGAAGGAGTTTCCGGTGGCTCAGAGCAGCCAGTCGGCACAGGCAGAGAAGTCAATCGCGCAGAATAAGGCAAAGAAAAGGCATACCGGCACTGTTTTCAATACCCGCTTCGCAGCTCATAAGGATGAACTTGAGCGGCTCTTCATGAGTCTGTACAACGACCATGATGCCTTCGACTCTCTCGTCGACAGCATGGCTGAGGCCTATGCTGACCGTCCCGCCGACCTGAAGCGTCTCGACAAGTCCCGCGAACAAGACCCGGATTGGTACAAGCGCGGCAACATGTTCGGCATGACCATGTACACCGACCTGTTTGCCGGGGATCTCAAGAAGCTTGCCGATAAGATCCCGTACCTCAAGGAGCAGAAGCTCACCTACCTGCACCTCATGCCGCTGCTCGACATGCCCCACCCGAACAATGACGGTGGCTATGCGGTCCAGGGCTTCGACACTGTAGACCCGAAGCTCGGCACCAACGAGGACCTCGCCGCGCTCGCCAAGAAGCTGCGCCGCGCCGGTATCAGCCTGTGCATCGACTCAGTGAGTTATCGTTTTTCTTCCCCCGTGCGCGTCGTTCAGGCCGTCGGCGCGATGAGTCGGGTCTCACCTTTCATCAATTTGGATGTCAATCCGCCGAGGAGCGGCATGAGGAATACGGTCACGGCGCCGGCAGCCACCAGCGTTGACGCGGTGGTTTGGTGCATGGTGCCGCCCTGCACCGCAAGAGAAGTCACGGCCACAATCAGCGGCAGAGCCGTTGTACAATACAGCGAAACGGTGAGCTTATCCTGCGGGTCGAGTGGGTTGACTCGATGGTCGAGCGTCGTGGCCACAAAAATTGGCACCGCGCGCACCAGCAGCAGCATGATGATGAAGGTGATGAGCAGTGCAGGATTGGCCACGACCGCTTTCACGTCAATGGATGCGCCGGAAACCACGAAAAACACGGGAATAAGGAAGCCATAGCCCACGCCTTCGAGCTTCAGGTTCAATGTATGGTTGCCGTTCGGCGTGACGAATCGCAGGATGAAGCCGGCCGCGAACGCGCCCAGCACCACATCAAGCAGGAACAGGAACGCCAGACCCAGTTCGCTGAGCAGTTCAACGGCTTTGGTCACCCAGATTTTATCTAGGATGAATGGTCCGAATATCGCCCCGAACACCAGCAGCAGCACGGTCTGCGGCATGGGTTTGCCGGGAATAAGCTGCGTGATGATAGGACACGCCACTGCAATCATCATGATGATGGAAAGCGAGACGAGATCATAGGTCATGGTCTGATCGAATTCTCTCCGTTTTCTTGAATACGTTTCGGCAGTGTAGTTCGTCCCGTTGTCTCGAAGCGGTCATGTATGTCTTGCCGTGTGACAACCCGGCGACAGGCGCGGTTGCCATCCCCGCAGAAATATGTATAATAACCCAAGTCGCCAAAAGCGGCGTTTACGCGGATGTAGCTCAATGGTAGAGCCTCAGTCTTCCAAACTGATTACGCGGGTT
>OAWF01000656.1_pt1 | contig 16202 bp, 13 predicted proteins | sample 1495411 | NCBI WGS metagenome assembly OAWF01 (sample SAMEA2580150, study PRJEB22360) | human gut metagenome | biome: human gut; feature: human-associated habitat; material: faeces | place: Denmark | collected 2008/2010 | reverse complement strand
CCGTAACGGTCAGGCGTTCGGCGTCCGCACCAGCCCATGCAGACAGTTCTTCCGGTGCAATGCCGACCACAGTTAGTGAAATCGGTAAATTCTGCTCATTGAGCTGTGCGCGGAACATGACCGGAGCCAGCGCCCGCCCGGCGCTCCATCCCCGGCATTCATCGATGCGGCAGATAACCCGTTGCGCATCGCCAGCCATAAACCCACAAGGAATGGACATCCAGTCCGGCGCGACGGTAGCGCGGGTGATGCCGTTTGCCTGCAACCACTGCGCATATGCTGCTGGTGAATCACAGCTACGGTTGCCAGTTGCTGGTCGATTTTCAACGGGGCGAAATGCAGTTCATCGATATCCTGGTTCAGCTCTTCTTCCAGCAAGGCGGGCAGAATCGTCGGTATCTGCTTGCGGGGCACATCAGGCAGTTCAACCTGCCAGACGCTGATCCATTCGCCGGGAATGTAGAGTCGAATCGCATCAGTTTGCAGCCATTGCTGGAGACGTTCGTCAGCAACGTCAGGCCAGATACCGTGCTCCACGTCGGGTGTATGGCGCTGCCAACGGATGGGATCAGCGGCGCAAAGCGGGAAAAAAATCTCAAGCATGGAACTCACTCACTTTCTCCTGTCTGATGCCAGAGAACAGAAAAGTGTTGTGGGCCCATGCGGACAATTAACGAATTCATCGTCAGTTCAATCTCATTCACGGTGATATCTGAACGCAGCCAGAAGTAATTGCTGTCCACGCTCAGGATGGTTTTTAGCTGTTTTTTAGTACGCTCATCGACGTCTGCAAGTAGCGGCTGAGCAAGAAACTGATCGACATCTTCCCAGCCCTTCGCCGGACGTTGTTGTAATAATGCCCGCGCCTGAACAGGGCTTAACCACGGGTCAAACAGCGCCTCAAGAATCACACTTTGCGTGACATCTAATGTATTGATGTTGATTTGCTGGCGGGCCATCGGCAGCGCACAGACCAACGGTTTCAGTTTTTGATAAAGCCCGGCGTCCATTCCCTGCACCACGCGCATCTCGCTGATATCAGCCAGCGGTTGATTAGCGGCGTAGAACGGCACCGAGCGGGCGAGATACTCGCTGTCTTCACGACCCAGACGCGTCTGCACGCTGCGGTCTTCGTCAATAAACTCCCACAGGCTTTCGGCTATCAGTTCGGCCCGATAAGCAGGCACATCGAGGCGCGAGATCAGGGCAATCAGTTGTTGTACCGCGAGCGGACGCGACGCCGTCGTCGGCTGAGCGAGGGCATTCAGGTTAAAGCAGGCCTGTGCGTCACGCAGAGTGACGGCAATTTGCCCCTGCGGCAGTGGGAAAAAACGCGGGCCAGAAGCCCACGGTTGTGCCAGATGCACACGCTTTTCATTTTTCAGGCTCAGACTGAGCGCGCTCAGCGCCAGGCTTTCTGCACTGGCGCTGTACCACAGCGCCTGCTGGTACTCCTGCTGGCTGCGCGTTCGCCCAAGTTGTTGCTGCATCCGCCCGGAAAGCGTGATGGTCACCAGCATCATAACCGCCAGCAATACCAGCACCACGACCAGTGCCATTCCGCGTTTTGGTGGTGAGGTGATCATGATAATTGCGGCCCGCGTAACAACCAGATGCGTTCAATTTCGCCCCATTGTGGCGAATGCAGGGTTATGCGTACTGCCACAGGAATCGCCTGCACTGATGACCAGCTCTCCTGCCAGCGCGTGCCGTCGTAGAACTGCAAACGGAGCGAATCCGCCGGGATTAATTTTTGCGTTGTTGGCTTCACGCTGCCTGCCGCATCGGTCAGTGGCCAGGCTAACCGTTCGAGATAACCGTCATGAATGCGGTAACCGACGGTGAGCAGATTGCTGCGTGGCAGACGCATCAACGGGTTAACCACACCGCCGCGCACAAAACGCATTCCTCCACTCTCAGACACCAGAACGCCAGCGCCCGCCAGTAACGCTGGTTCACGCTGGCCCTGATCGCCTCTTACCGGACGCGGCATCATTTGTGTCAGATCGTGGGTCAGAAAACTCATCGTTTGCTGCATGAGGTTTAGTTTTTGATCGTGTCCGGCGACGGCGCTATTCACGCGTGTAACGCCGTTTGTCACCTGCTGCGCCATCAGTGCCAGTGAGGCAAAAATGGCTATCGCCACCAGCATTTCCAGTAACGTGAAACCAGCGCGAGCCCTTCTCACTGTTGGCCTCCCACGGCGCTAAACCAGGCGCGTCTTGACTGAATCACTGGCGAAAAGTCGTCATGAAGACTGACTTCAATATCCACCGCCTGGAGCAGCACGTTACCGGTATTCAGAGGGATCGTCCGCCAGTACCAGCGGCTTCCTGCCATATCACTCTCGCCCTGGTGCCTGACCGCTCGTTGTTCACGGGTCATCAGGTAAAGCAGCGCAGTCTGGTTTTCAGCTACCCAGCCCGCTACCGTTTTCTCCTCAAGGATTTGCTGATTACTCAGCGTACCGCTGGCAATCTGTAACACCGCCATGGCAGCCAGCGCAAAAATCGCCAGCGCGAGCATCACTTCCAGCAAGGTAAATCCGCGCTTCATGGCATCCTCTCATCACATTGATTGAGGGATAACGCGCCATCGTGCGCCAGCTTTACCGCCCAACATGCGTTTTGCGCCGCCGAGTAGAAGCGCAGCGTAAACGGCGTGGCGGGTTCAAAAGGCGAAAAACGGATCTGCGGCGTCTTCTTTTTCGCCTCTTTTTGCAGCTCCAGTTCAATATCGTGCAGCGTCAGGCGACGACGCTGCAGCTCCAGCGCATATTCCTTCTGCCAGATATCACTGCCGGGTTGTAACAGCATCTGCACCTGTTTCGGCACCGTAACCTGTGCCGATAACCGGGTCGCAGAAACGGGCAACCATTGCCCGTGACGACGCTGCATAAACTGGTAACCTGGCGGGTCGATTAGCACACCGAGTGTTTGCCCTTCGATCACTGCCCTGTCCTTAAACTGCGCAAAGCGAGTCAGAAAATCCTGCGCCGCTTTTTTCGCAGGCGGCTCTGAAGCGGTCGCAAACGTCTGTACCACGCCCGCACTGGCAAGGCCGATAAGGAAAATCACCAGCATGATTTCCAGAAGTGTGAATCCGCGTTCAGGCACTGATTACTGAAACTCCTGCAAATTCCAGTTACCGATATCTGCGCCAGCGCCCTCCCCGTTTTCCTGACCATCTGCTCCCAGGGTATAAACATCAAACAGCCCTTTTTCACCCGGGCTGAGATACTGATAATCATTGCCCCACGGATCTTTTGGCAGTCGTTTGATGTATCCACCGGTACGGTGTTTGCGACCTTTCCCCCCGGGTGGGGTGGTGGGGGCCGCCCGCCATATTGGCTGGCTGCTGGATCAGCGCCTCCAGTCCCTGTTCGGTGGTCGGATAACGCCCGTTATCCAGTCGGTACATATCCAGTGCGTTTTCCAGCGCCACGATATCGCTGATGGCTTTTTGCCGATCGGCTTTCTCTTTGTTGCCCAGCAGGTTAGGCACTACCAGACTTGCCAGGACGCCAAGAATAACAATCACCACCATCACTTCCAGCAGGGTAAAACCTGCCCGTGGTTTTTGTGTGCGGGATAACGAATTCATGTGATAACTCCGTAAATTACATTCCAACCATATTGTTCAGTTGCAGCATCGGTTCGAGGATGGCGATGACGATAAACAGCACCACACCCGCCATCATCACCACCAGCGCCGGCTCAAACAGCCCTAACGCCAGCCCCACCTGTGTATCAAATTCCCGTTCCTGGTTGACCGCGGCCTGTTCAAGCATGGTTTCCAGCTCGCCGCTCTGTTCGCCGGAGGCGATCATGTACAGCATCATCGGTGGAAACAGGCGCAGATCCGCCAGCGCGGCGCGCAGGCTGCTTCCTTCGCGGACGCGATCTGCCACCAGCAGCAGTTGTTGCTCGACATAACGATTTGCCGACACGGCGGCGGCGGTCTGAATGCCTTCCAACAGCGGAACACTGCTGGCGGTGAGGATGCTTAACGTGCGGGAAAAACGCGCCGTATTCAGTCCGCGCGCAACACGCCCCGTCACGGGCAGGCGCAGCAAGGTTTTATCCCAGCGCAGGCGCATCGCAGGATTTTTGAGTAACCGTTGCCCCAGCACCAGAAGCCCCAGCAAACCCGCCAGCCAGTACACGCCGCTGGCCTGTAACGCGTCGCTCATAGCGATGAGCATTCGGGTGGAGGCGGGTAGCGCGTGTCCGAGATGATCAAACTGTTCGATAATTTTCGGCACCACTGCCGTCAGCAAAATAGTGACTACGCCCGTTGCCACCACCAGCAGAACCAGCGGATAGAGCATGGCCTGCAGCAGGCGTGATTTCAGACGCTGGCGCCAGGCGATTGAGCACCACGTCGAGATGTCCGGATTTTTCTCCGGCAGCGACCATCGAACAAAACAGGGAGTCAAAGACGCGGGGATGTTCGCGCAGGCTGTCCGACAGGGTATAACCTTCCTGAATCCGGCTGCGCAGCGCCATTCCGAGGCTTTTTACATGCAGTTTTTCGCTTTGCTCACTGACCGCCTGTAAGCAGGTTTCCAGCGGCATTGCTGCCTGCACCAGCGTTGCCAGTTGACGAGTGAACAGCGCCAGATCTGCCGTCGCCACGACATCTCGACGACGATGTGCGTGCCGCCGACGCTGCAACAATCCCCCTGCCGATGCATTCATCCGGGCTTCAATGTGCACGGGAATGAGGTCTTTACCGCGTAACAATTGACGGGCATGACGCGCGGAATCCGCCTCAATCATGCCTTTGGTTTTGCGACCATTACGCTCCAGCGCCTGATAGTAAAACAGTGCCATTACGCCTCCATGGTTACCCGCAGAACTTCATCGAGAGAGGTTTCTCCGGCGAGCACTTTCTCAATGCCGTTACTGCGGATACCCGCAGAGTGTTGCCGGACATAACGTTCCAGCTCCAGTTCCCCGGCCTGACGGTGGATCAAATCACGCAATGTGGCGTCCACCACAATCAGTTCATGGATGGCAGTACGTCCGCGAAAACCTTTGTGATTACAGGCGGGGCAGCCCTGCGGATGGTACAGCGTGACGGCATGCGTATCGGAGATCCCCATAAGACGTTTTTCTTCGTCGGTGGCAGGCGCGGCCTGACGGCAGTCGGAGCACAGCGTGCGGACCAGTCGCTGCGCCATCACGCCCGTCAGACTGGAAGAGAGCAGGAAAGGCTCCACGCCCATATCCTGCAAACGTGTGATCGCCCCCACCGCTGTGTTGGTATGCAGCGTGGAAAGTACCAGGTGTCCGGTCAGTGAAGCCTGAACAGCGATTTCTGCGGTTTCGGTATCGCGGATTTCACCGACCATCACCACATCCGGGTCCTGACGCAAAATTGCGCGCAGGCCACGGGCGAATGTCATGCCGACGCGGGTGTTAACCTGCGTCTGACCGATCCCTTCAATCATGTATTCGATAGGGTCTTCAACCGTGAGAATGTTACGCGAGTGGTTGTTCAGCTCCTGCAATCCAGCGTACAGCGTGGTGCTTTTGCCGGAACCGGTCGGCCCCGTCACCAGAAAAATGCCGTGCGGTTTGTGTAACAGCTGGCGCAACTGCGCAGTCAGTTCGAGACTTAAACCCAGACGCTCCAGCGTCAGGCGAGCCTGGTTTTTGTCCAGCAGTCGCAGCACCACCCGTTCTCCCCAGGCGGAAGGCATGGTAGATACACGGACGTCAATCGCCCGACCGCCCAGCAGCAACGCAATACGGCCATCCTGCGGTACGCGCTTTTCGGCAATATCCAGTCGCGCCATCACCTTGATACGCGAGACCAGCAGCGAGGCCAGTTTACGACCGGGGCGCAACATTTCATGTAATGTGCCGTCAACACGAAAACGGATCACCAGACTCTTTTCAAACGTCTCAATGTGGATATCCGAAGCGCCTTCTTTGATTGCCTCTGCCAGCATGGCGTTGATCAGTTTGATGATCGGCGCATCGTCGTCACTTTCCAGCAGATCTTCCGTTTCCGGCAGTTCTTCAGCGAGGGTAAAAAAGTCCTCGGCGGAACCGAGATCTTCCATCAGCTGGCGAGCTTCGGAAGAGTCCCGCTGCCAGACCGCATTCAGCCGCTGTTCAAATTCGGCCTCGTCGATTTGCCGCAGCGTAAAGGGCGCGTTCAGCCCCCGTTGTAGCTCCTGCAAAACAGAGAGCGACAACGGATGAACATGGAGGATCTCCAGCGACGCTTCGCACCATGCCACCAGGCTAAACCGACGGCTGAAACTGTAGGGCAGACGCACGGTGTTAGCGGTGGTTTCCTGTGCTACAGGCACCATTAACGCGTTCTCCCGGCATTGAGGAACGCGCGTACTTCCGGCGGTAAGGCCTGATTTTGCGCTGGCAATATCGGCTGCGCGGTGTGCGGCATCAGGCTTAAGCCTTGCTCATCGCGGTAGATTTGCTCAGCGCGCATGTAGTTATATTTGCGCTGCGACACGCCGTCTGCCGCCATACCGTCACGCAAAATGGTCGGGCGGATAAACACCATCAGGTTACGTTTTTCTTTTTTATCCGCCGTCGATTTAAACAGGTTACCAATCACTGGGATATCGCCCAGCAGCGGCACTTTCGCCACGCTTTCTCCCGCCTGGTCGTCCATCAGACCGCCAAGCACGATCAGCTCACCATCGTTAGCCAGCACGGTGGTTTTCAGTTTGCGCTCGCCAAACACGACATCGAGACTGGTCTGCCCTTCCACTTTCGAGACTTCCTGCTCAATCACCATCTGTACCGCGTTACCTTCGTTAATCTGCGGCGTGACTTTCAGCATGATGCCGACTTTTTTCCTCTCTACCGTATTGAAAGGATTGCTGTTATTGGAACCAACGGTAGAGCCGGTTAATACCGGAACGTCCTGGCCCACCATGAAGAAGGCTTCCTGGTTGTCCAGCGTGGTGATACTCGGCGTGGAGAGCACGTTCGAGCTGGAGTCGTTTTTGACCGCCTGTACCAGCGCCATCCAGTCGCCTTTCACCACGCCAACCGCCGTACCGCTAAAGCCAGAAAGAAGCTGAGCGAGCGTGGAGAGATCGCCGTTAGTATCCGGATTTATGGTGGTAGCACCGTTTTCGCTGATCACCGTGGAACCTTTCTGCGGCTTGGCTGCAGAAATCGCTGCCCCCAGCGTACCAATAGGGATTTGCGTACCGTTGGCAAACTGCATTAATCCGGCATCTTTTGACCCCCACTGCACGCCGAAGTTGATATTGCTGCCTTCGGCAACTTCCACGATTAACGCCTCGACATGCACCTGAGCACGGCGAATATCCAGTTGTTCAATCACGCTTTGCAGCGACTGCATAATGTCCTGCGGCGCAGTAACAATCAGGGCATTACTGTGTTTGCTGGCGGCGATGGAGACAACCTCACGCCCGCTACCAACTGTGCCTTCCGCCTCTTCTTTAGCCGCCGTGAGCGTACCGCTGACCTGCTTCAGCACATCGACCAGATCTTCAGCTTTGCTGTATTTGAGATAGAACACCTGGCTGTTGCCGCTGCGCTCCATTTCTGAATCCAGCCGACGGATCAGCCGGCGCATTTTGTCTCGCGTGGCGGGGTCACCACTGACAATCACGCTGTTGGTGCGTTCATCGGCGACAATTTGAGATTTCAGCGTTGCTGGCTGGTTCTCGCCGCTGTTTTTGGTCAGGCTTTCCAGCACGCGGGCAATTTCCGAGGCTGAGGCGTTATCCAGCGGGATCACCTCTTCGGTGCGATTACCCGCGTGATCCACGCGCTGGATCACTTCCGTCAGGCGCTCCACAACGGAGGCGCGTCCGGTAAGCATAATCACGTTGGAGGGATCGTAATTAACAACGTTGCCTGAGCCTGCGCTGTCAATCATCTGGCGCAGAATCGGTGCCAGCTCGCGTACCGACACATTGCGTACCGGCACGACTTTGGTGACCATTTCATCGCCCGCGTAGTTGTCACTGCCTTCACCGACCAGCGGCAGCGGCTCGACTTTCGCGGCGCTTGATTTCACCACCTTCAGCACGTCGTTTTCCATCGGTACGACCGCATACCCCTGTGCTTCCAGCAGGTTAAGGAATAACTGGTAATACTGGCGTTCATTGAGCGGAGTCATAGTGCGAATACTCACTTTCCCCTGAACGCCCGGCCCCATAATGATGGTTTTATTAAGGTTAGCGCCGACGGTTTCGATGAACGATTTCAGGTCGGTATCTTTAAAATTAGCGGTGAAAGTGGCTTCTTCCGCCCAGACCGGTGAACTACACAATGCCGCTGCCAGCATCAGCGGCAGTAAACGCTTTTTTGTTTTGAGGCCAGTTGTCTTCTTACGCCAGATAGACAACGTCATATCACGCCAAAACACGATGAATGATTCTCCTGGATTAAATGCGGTTAGCGCAGTGCGATGGAAATGTCGTAGCGCGCACCCTTGCGTAAAACCGTAAGTTGAATGGAATCCATTGAAGGTAACTGCCGCATCAGAGCAATCATTGCTCGTGGATCAGTGAAATCCTGCTGATTTAGCGCAATGGCGATATCGCCTTCCCTGAAACCGCTGGCATCGAACAGAGAACGATCTGCCCCCGGCTTCACTGCATAACCGACAATTCCCTCCTTACGCACAGGCGTAAGCTGGATATAGTTAAAAATTTTCTGCGGATCTTTCGCCAGTGCCTGACGCACGGCAGCCGGGATCTCCACTGGCGCACTGACGACAGGTTCAGCAACAGCTTGCTTTGCTTCGTCGCTGGCGGCTTTTTTGCTGGTCACCGCCACAGGGGGGCGTTCCTCCTCTGCCAGACTCAGACGTTCCATTTTCCCCTGATAGCGCAGCATCACATGGTCGCGGTTGATTTCCTCAATCACTGCGTTGTGAGAGCCAAGCCGTTCACCCTGCAAATAGACCTGCTGTTTGCCGCCTTCTTCAATCACCACGCCGGGTCTGGCACCAAAGGCGATCCCACGCAGCACCACATTAAGACGCGTTTCTGCCACAGGCGCAGATTCAGGTTGTTTTACCGGTGCGGCGACGGGTTGATATTTGCCAAACCAGTTTTGTTGGCTGACTAATTGCACGTCATTTTTATCGAACGGTTTTGCATCCGCACGGAGCGGTTTATTCACCGATGAGGAAACCGCCGTATATTCCGCAGAAAAGGAGAAATAGCGCCAGAGTGAATACGCCATTTTTGCAGAAATAATAAGCAGCATGAGCCAGAACATCCCGCGCACCATTTTTCGCAGATGCTCTTTGTCTGTATTAAGAGATTGTCTCTGGCTAAGAATGTGACGAATTTTAGTCAGCCATTGAATGAGATAAATTCGTGCGTCACGAAAAACAACCCGCGCCAATTTATATCTACCCGACGTTATGCTTTGACTATTCCACAGGTGGTACGATCCAGTTTCCGCTGATACTGGTTACCTGTACGTGTATCATTAATCGTTATGCTGTAATTAATTCCCTCGGTGATCATTAATTTCACCGTTGGGTCAGCGCACATTTGTCGTTGATAGCTGGTTAAAAAGGCGTCAGGTGTCTGCGTGGTCTGAGTACCCGATTCGCTGATAATGGTCATTTTTACCGTCGTGCCACTACTTTGCGCCAGCACTAAGGTATATCCCGCAGATTTAATCGGCAGGTTTTGGCTGATATTTTGCGCCTGTTTTTTCGCCAGTAAACTGGCGTTTTCATTATGGCTGGCGCAGCCACTTAATAATCCTGTAACGCTCAACAATAGCGATATTAATACCCTCCCTGGCATCTGTTTTATCGACATGGTAAATAATCTCTAAGGTTATTAATAAGAGTTAAAATGTCACTTTGATAATGACGTGGTTATCATTAAAACAATGCCTGTAGATAAAGTGTTGCTATACCGCCCAGACTTAAACACGGTCCAAAAGGCAGTGTGGTTGATCCTCTTTTTGTAATAACGGCATATATCAGACCGCAGCATGATGCGATTAAAGCCACATTGGGTAACGACAACGGCCCCACCCATCCACCTAACGCAGCGAAGAGTAATACATCGCCCATGCCTAATGCTTCTTTACGCAGAACTATTCCGGCTATCCAGCGCAGGGAGTAAAAAGTGATAAACCCCACCAGAACGCCGGTGACTGCGTCTTGTAGCGTTAACGGACTCTGCTGCGCCCATGCCGCAATCAGTCCTGTCCACAATACGCCCTGAGTAAAAACATCGGGCAGCCATTGGTTGTCGAGGTCGATGATGCTCGCGGCAATCAGCCACGCGGATAATATCATCACCGCCAGCCCCCATCCACTTTCTGGCCACACCAGACTCGCCAGCAAAAAAGCGAGTGCTGTCAATAACTCAACCAGCGGATAACGCTTGCTGATTTTCGCCTGACAGTCGCGGCAGCGCCCTTTGAGCATCAGCCAGGAGAGCAGCGGAATATTGTCACGAACGCGGATAGTCTGCTGGCAATGCGGACAGTGCGAACGCGGTAGCGCAAGGCTTATTTTTGACTGCGTACTCGGCGTTTCACCATGAAACTCCGCCATTTGTTGGCGCAGCATGATGGGGTAACGCCAAATCACCACATTCAAAAAACTGCCGATGATCAATCCTCCGACGGTTGCCAGTATGGGCATCGCCGCGGGGTATTGCTGAAAAACATCAAAAAGCATGGTTAAAGGTTGTTTGTTGTAACTTGCCGGATGCGGGCCTGCGGGTGTATGCCATATGGCTTTCCTCCAGGCCCGATAAGCTGGCGCATCGGGCATATGTGTTGACCCGATGCGCCTTATATCATGCCGGATGCGGCGTGAACGCCTTATCCGGCCTACAGGCTTACTCGGCAGACATCTTATGCTCGGTAACCTTGTTAATGGTTTCCGGCCCTTTTTCCGGTTTCGGCAGCTTGAGTGACGCCAGCGTGCTGTAAGCCGAAGAGCTCACACCGCCCTGGAAACTCATCTCCGTTGCTCCCGGCAACTGGTAAGCACTTGCACCCGGATTCCATTTCTTAAAGAATTCCGAAAGATCCGCCTGAGCGACCCAGGATGCACACAGCATCAGCGTGTCGGCAGCGTTACCATTGGATTCAGCACAGTAATTCTTGCCACCAAAGGTGCTGTTACCAACATCATCGCCGCGCGCTTTACGGTGCATCAACTGGAACAGGTTCCAGCCCTTCATCCCTTTACGATCGCTGTAGGACTTAGGCAGCTCACCATCTGGATACCACTGTTTGATATCAAAGTTTTCCTCTGCCCACTCCTTCAACTGTGCGTACATCAGCAGACGGTCACCCGCACCGCCGCGCGCCCAGGCCTGACCGTTGCTCTCGTCCAGATATTCCGGCGCGACGGTAATGTCGTCAGCGACACGGTTCATCTTACCGAGATAGCGATCCTGCATGTACAGCGCCAGCACGTTGTTCGCCACTTCAGTTGCACCCGGTACGTTCAGCGGTGTTTCTGCAGCGTTATGACCGACTTCGTGCCAAATCAGCCAGTCGTTCAGCGGCGTCGTCGGCAGCGTGGTGCTGTTCGTCGAGAAGCTGCTGTTCATTACCGGATAACCCGAGTGCGCATCACCGATGGAGATCTGCACATCGTTGGTGAAACGATGCTTGTGCCCCGTCAAGTTTTTATAGGTAAACATCCGGTGCTTACCGTCTTCATCATTACGACCGTAGAAGTCATTCATCGAGCTGGCAAAGGTATCCAGATCTTTAGCGAATTCTGCTACACCACCAGTGAAATTGCTGGCCTCAAGGTTCTTCTTCGGCGTGGTATAGACGAACGACGCAGACTCCAGCTCGCCCAGCGGCGCCGGTGAGTCCAGATCGTTTTTCCATTCGCCGTCTTTATAGAACGGCGCTTTTACTACACCGGTAAAGGTGAAGTTAGCAGAAACATCATCCTTACTGTCGCCCTTGATATAAATCAGACCACCATAAGGCACCTTGAAGGTCACTTCACCGTTAGCCTCCAGAGTATACGTTTTAGTCACTCTTGGCGGACGGTTCAGCGCAACTTCATGCTTCTCACGTCCAGTCAGGTCGTCAGCCAGCGCCACGGTAACAGTCACTGGGACTGACGCCGAAGACTTAATGGTGACGTCCTGCTGGGCCGGTGCCCACAGGCCGGTTGACTGCATGTTACCCGCAAACCATTTGGTCGGATTCGAGTACAGGCTGATGTTTTCCGTAACGCTCTCACCCTTTGCCGATACGGATCCTGGGTACTTCTCCACATCAACCTTAATGTTCAGATCCCACCAGGAACGGCCCAGCATCAGACGCGTCAGCGGTTTTTCCATATAGTTGAGCGGATAGCTTGGGTTCATCATGCCCGCTTTGCTGCTACCGTCACCGTAGATCATGTTGTTATCGACCAGCGATTTTTTCAGATCTGCGGAGCACTTGGTGCCGCCTGCATAGGCATCATTGGCGTAGCAGTTCAGGAACTCGGTGAACGTTTTAAAGCCCAGCTCATCTTCCTTGCCCTCTTCGTAACGATATTTCGTATCGTTCCACAGCCAGACCGACATGTTCTGGTACAGACGTTCCAGATCAACACTGTTCAGACGCTCACCTTTACTGCCTTTGGTACGGAAATAAAGCTCATGCTGATACAGGCGCTGAATGTTGGTGCCTAAATCCGCCGCCTGCACCATCGCTTTCGCGGTGTCGGCGTCAAGATTCAGTTGCGTATAGCGCGGAACATACATGCCACCTGTTACCGGAACATCCGTGCCTGGGCGGCGCTCCAAACAGTTAATCTCGTAATGGTAAGTCGAGTCCTTACACTCCTGTAACCCAGGAAACTTCTCAAAGATTTTTGCCTTTGCCGCTTCCAGAGATTCTTCTGTTGTGTATTCCGCTTCATCAATAAAGGCATAACGCGTTACCTGTTTGCCCTCAACTTCCTCCTGCCAGCTCGCAACTTCCAGTTTCGGCTTGTCATCAGGCTTGTTGTCTTGCTGGTATTTCCAGGTCACTTCCCCTGTATTTGGGTCGATGGTGTACGGCGGTTGCGCGCCGTCTGCAGCAGGATAACGTTCATAAACCCAAATGCCAGTCGCGCGACGCTGACGAACGCGATCCGGATACCCTTGCGGATCGTTGTTCACCACCGATTTGTTCAGAGCCATTGACAGACCCGCGGCATCCAGCAGACGCACAAAACTGGACGCGCTCTCTTCCTTAAGATTGCTCATCACGTTTTCCATGATCAGCACCGAGCCACCTTTGTTCAGATAAGCGATCAGATCGGTCACATCCTGCTGAGTCAGCTTCGGTTTGCTGGTATCTGCACGCAGAGGCACAGCATAGGGATCGCCAGACCACTGAGTCACATATTCAAAGCCGTTGAGGATCAGCAACGGAATCTCTTCCGGATTCAGATCGCCATAGCTGGTCAACTGTTTAACCGTGATACCAGTGAAATCCTCATGGAAAGCAAATGGTGCACTATTTCCCAATACCTGGCCCGCTTTTTTGAAATAAACGTTCTCCAGGTTGGTGCCGACAGTCATGATGCTCTTGGTATTTGGCTGCCAGATGTCATTTGACAAGTAGCGCAGTACGTTCTGCATAAAGTGCTTCATGTCATCAGAATCACCGCTGAGCGTACACTCACCTTTACTATTAACACCACCGCCCCAACTGTAACCGTTCGGGCAACGCAGGATGCTGTTGTAGTGCGGGTTACCGATAACCATCAGTTTGCCTTCACCGACTTGCCCCAGCGAAATAAACGGCAGGTTGAAAGTCGCAGTATCGCGCGTAACGTTCTCTGGCTGCACAATGGAAGGCGCTTCCGTAATGTACGCCAGCTCATTTTTATCCCAGGCGCGTTTTTCGCCAAACGCCAGCCAGTAGTTTTTATCATTACGCGCCATCAGAATCGGGAATGCCGAGTTGGAGATATTTACCACCGCCTGACCGCGCGCGTTACCGGTGCTGCCATAGAAGTTGGTAGAGTCATGGAAGACGTGGAACTTGCTGACAGACTGATAGTTCGTATCCACGCCCCACAGCTTGTTAATAACGCCCTGAATCTGGCCGTCATTAACATTGCGCGTTGTCAGCGAGAACCAGCGAGCCTCGTTACAACCGTCGGTTTTCGCACAAATCGCGGTATCGATCTCTTTGGCCTGACCCGTCTTAAACTGCTCGATAAATTCGTTAGGCAGCACAACGTTTTGATCGCCTTCATCCAGCGTCGCACCGTTGGATAACGAAAGATTGATTATCTCGTTGATCACGTTGGGATATTCGGCAAAGACCTTGCGTACATCGTCCGGAACAACACGAGTATTATTTTGACCAGTCGTCGAATAACGATGAATGAGCTGATCGATATTTGCCCCGCGAACTTCATCACCCAATTCAGTCAGCGCAATGGTCGACTTATTGCCACGTACTGAGCCCAGTTCAAAGGTATCGATACCAAAGGAGATGGTTTCGCCCCAGCTAAAGGAAAATTTACCGTTTTCGTCAGTTACGCCACGGCCTGAATTGGTGTAGTAGTCAACGCCAGCAACACCGTTCCCCAGGCTATCCACCAGTTGGCCTTCGGAAAGAATGATTTCAGTGGGTTGATACTGATAAAACTGTTCCGCGTTAGCCGACACGAAGGACGCGTTCAGATCCGGTTTTGTTCCCTCTGTCGTGACTGGCACTACCGTTGAGGTATGGGTGGACGGCGCTTTATCAGTCGCAGCATTGTTTTCCACCTCTTCATTGACCAGCTTGCTGAAATTGTCTGTTGCCAGATCAATTTGCTTATACAGTTTTTCAAATCGCGCGCGATCAACCACTGACGAGAAAGTAAGACAAAGCTGTTCTGCATCTGCGGGGCAACTGTCGCTGGACGTCACCAGAGAGATGGCGTTGGTTTTCTTATTTTCAGAATTCGCCAGCTCCTGCGCGTCCTCCAGGCTAAACGACACTTTGTCAACCGCACGCAGGCTACGCGCAGCTTCTGACTGGGTGTTGAATGTTGCAATGGTCGTACTGCCCACCACACAACTCACGGTATTGCCTGGCGTAAAGGTAAAGCCATCGCTGGATTCACCATTACAGGTAGCACCAGTTACCCGCTGGCTTCCGCCCAGGGTCAGATAACCCGTTTTCGTAGGAACAGGTTCTGGCTCCGGTTCTGGTGTCGGCTCAGGATCAGGTGTTGGATCCGGCGTAGGTTCTGGGTCCGGCGTCGGCTCAGGTGTCGGCTCCGGGGTTGGTGTTGGATCGGGTTTCACTTCCGGCAAAGTCCCTGATCCAGAATCTACAGACGGCGTATCGGAGGACGATCCTGAACCACCACCATCACAACCGGCTAACAGGGTTGCGCTTAAAATAGCCGCTAAAAGCGATTTCTTATATTTAAATTTCTTATTCATTAATAACGCAAGTGACAAAACAAAGTTAAAAGATTCGTAACCGAGGAAATAGTTTTATGCTTTATCTTCTTTAATAACTTCCTCCATTCTTAAGAAAACGGCATCATTGATAGAAAAACAGGTAAAATTTATAAGAATAACCCCTATTCGATGTCTGGATGGTTATTTTTACGAAATTTCAACAAACAAAAAATTAACAACCATTCACAACGTAACTATATAAATTTGTTGGTAGTTTTAACGATTAAGATTGCAAAAGCAACAGATAGAACGGAGTTTGCTCATCAAGCGAACATAATTAATACAGACTTGTTTTGCGTGATAAAAAATAGATGTTCTCACGCTCTTAATTATTTAGCATGTTATCTGAACGCAAAACATTATTGCTGCATGGATAATAAAGCAGGAAATAATTTTCCATTAATAAGACAGAATAATGTAAACGAAGCCGGATGATATTAACGATCATCCGGCATTATTGACTTACGAAACTAACATCCCGGTAAACACATACGCCTGCAACAGCGTGATAATGCCGATAACGCTGGCAAAAATCAGACTGTGCTTCACGGTGTAGCGGAACAGTTCAGATTCTCGCCCCACCATGCCCGTCGCGGCGCAGGCCACGGCGATAGATTGCGGGGAGATCATCTTGCCAGTTACGCCGCCGCTGGTGTTTGCTGCCACCAGCAGGGTGTCAGAGACGTTGATTTGCTGCGCCGTGGTCGATTGCAGTGAACCAAACAGGGCGTTAGAGGAGGTGTCCGAGCCGGTAAGGAATACGCCCAGCCAGCCG
>OAWF01000644.1_pt1 | contig 16512 bp, 18 predicted proteins | sample 1495411 | NCBI WGS metagenome assembly OAWF01 (sample SAMEA2580150, study PRJEB22360) | human gut metagenome | biome: human gut; feature: human-associated habitat; material: faeces | place: Denmark | collected 2008/2010 | reverse complement strand
CGGACCATATGCTGCACCTGGCTTTTTTCGGCACTACCAATACCTACCACTGTTTGCTTTACCTGACGTGCCGCATATTCAAATACCGGCAATTCCTGATTCACCGCCGCCACAATCGCCACGCCGCGCGCCTGCCCCAGTTTCAGGGCTGAGTCAGCGTTCTTCGCCATAAAGACCTGTTCAATGGCGAAATAATCAGGCTGGAATTGGGTGATGATTTCCGTCACGCCCGCATAGATGAGCTTCAGACGAGACGGTAAATCATCCACTTTGGTGCGTATGCATCCGCTACCCAGGTAGGACAGTTGCCTGCCTACCTGGCGGATGACGCCATAGCCGGTCACGCGCGAACCCGGGTCAATGCCGAGAATAATAGCCATCACGCGTCTCCGTTTTGCTGTTTAGCAGGCCTCATCAGAGAGTCGCTGCAACCTCATCAGAGATTTCACCGTTATGGTAAACTTCCTGCACGTCGTCGCAATCTTCCAGCATATCGATCAGACGCATCAGTTTCGGTGCGGTTTCTGCATCCATATCAGCTTTGGTGGACGGGATCATGGAAACTTCCGCGCTGTCTGCTTTCAGACCTGCCGCTTCCAGAGCGTCGCGTACTTTGCCCATTTCTTCCCATGCAGTGTAGACATCAATCGCGCCGTCATCATAGGTCACAACGTCTTCAGCACCGGCTTCCAGGGCTGCTTCCATGATGGTGTCTTCATCGCCTTTCTCGAAGGAGATCACGCCTTTTTTGCTGAACAAATAAGCTACGGAACCATCAGTACCGAGGTTACCGCCACATTTGCTGAATGCATGACGCACTTCAGCAACGGTACGGTTGCGGTTGTCAGACAGACATTCAATCATGATTGCCGTGCCGCCAGGACCGTAACCTTCGTAGATGATGGTTTCCATGTTTGCATCATCATCACCGCCCACACCTCGTGCAATTGCGCGGTTCAGAGTGTCACGGGTCATGTTGTTAGACAGTGCTTTATCAATTGCTGCACGCAAACGCGGGTTAGCGTCCGGATCACCACCGCCCAGCTTAGCCGCGGTTACCAGCTCACGAATGATTTTAGTGAAGATTTTACCGCGCTTAGCATCCTGCGCAGCTTTACGATGTCTGGTGTTGGCCCATTTACTATGACCTGCCATAAAAATATCTCCAGATAGCCCTGCCTGTTCAGGCAGCGTTAATTACAAACTGTTCAATCGCCTGCCGGTTGCTCCAGGACTTAGTGAGCGCCGCCGCAGCAGACGCATCAAGCCACTTGTAAGCCAGATGTTCAGTGAAAACGATCTGGCGCTCGTGCGGAAGCGCAAGACAGAACCATGATTCCGTATTACGCGTCACGCCCGGCGCATAGCGATGACGTAAATGTGAAAAAATTTCAAACTCTACCGTGCGCTGACAGTCAATTAAGGTCAGTTGTTCAGCGACAACATCAATGGTGACCTCTTCCTTTACTTCGCGCATGGCAGCTTGCGGCGCGGTTTCACCCTCTTCCACGCTGCCGGTTACCGACTGCCAGAAATCGGGATCGTCACGCCGCTGCAACATCAGCACCCGTTTCGTATCTTGTGCGTAGATGACCACTAAGATCGAAACGGGACGCTTATAAGCCATATCAGTTATTCTCAGCCTTCTTCACAACCTGAATGCTCAGCTCAGCCAGTGCAGTCGGGTTAGCAAAGCTCGGTGCTTCAGTCATCAGACACGCTGCCGCCGTGGTTTTCGGGAAGGCGATAACGTCACGGATATTGTCGGTGCCGGTCAGCAGCATCGTCAGACGGTCAAGACCGAATGCCAGACCTGCGTGCGGCGGAGTACCGTATTTCAGGGCGTCGAGCAGGAAGCCGAATTTCTCGCGCTGTTCCTCTTCGTTGATACCCAGAATACCAAACACCGTCTGCTGCATATCACCATTATGGATACGCACAGAACCACCGCCCACTTCGTAACCATTGATGACCATATCGTAAGCGTTAGCCACCGCATTTTCCGGTGCAGCTTTCAGTTCTGCTGCCGTCATGTCTTTCGGTGAGGTGAACGGATGGTGCATTGCTGTCAGGCCGCCTTCACCGTCGTCTTCAAACATCGGGAAGTCGATAACCCACAGCGGTGCCCATTTGCTTTCGTCGGTCAGACCAAGGTCTTTACCCACTTTCAGGCGCAGTGCGCCCATCGCGTCGGCAACAATTTTCTTGTTGTCGGCACCGAAGAAAATCATATCGCCATCTTGCGCGCCAGTACGCTCCAGGATGGCTTCGATGATTTCTGCATTAAGGAACTTCGCTACCGGGCTATTGATACCTTCCAGACCTTTCGCGCGTTCGTTAACTTTGATGTAAGCCAGACCTTTCGCGCCGTAGATTTTAACGAAGTTACCGTATTCGTCGATCTGCTTACGGGTCAACGATGCGCCGCCCGGAACACGCAGAGCGGCAACACGGCCTTTCGGATCGTTCGCCGGACCTGCAAATACTGCAAACTCAACAGATTTCAGCAGATCGGCAACGTCGGTCAGTTCCATCGGGTTACGCAGATCCGGTTTATCAGAACCATAACGGCGTTCTGCTTCTGCAAAGGTCATTACCGGGAAATCGCCCAGATCCACGCCCTTCACTTCCAGCCACAGATGACGCACCAGCGCTTCCATCACTTCACGCACTTGCGGCGCGGTCATGAAAGAAGTTTCCACATCGATCTGAGTAAATTCAGGCTGACGGTCAGCACGCAGGTCTTCGTCACGGAAGCATTTAACGATCTGATAGTAGCGGTCAAAGCCGGACATCATCAGTAGCTGTTTGAACAACTGCGGGGATTGCGGCAGCGCGTAGAATTTACCTTTGTGCACACGAGAAGGCACCAGGTAGTCACGCGCGCCTTCCGGCGTGGCTTTGGTCAGCATCGGAGTTTCGATGTCGAGGAAGCCGTGGTCATCCATAAAACGGCGCACCAGGCTGGTGATTTTAGCGCGGGTTTTCAGGCGCTGAGCCATTTCCGGGCGACGCAGGTCGAGGTAGCGGTATTTCAGACGCGCTTCTTCGGTGTTGACGTGGTTAGAGTCAAGCGGCAGAACATCTGCACGATTGATGATAGTCAGCGAGGACGCCAGTACTTCGATTTCGCCAGTCGCCATATCGCGGTTAATATTTTTTTCGTCACGCGCACGTACGGTGCCCGTGACCTGAATGCAGAACTCATTACGCAGTTCAGAGGCCAGCTTTAACGCGTCCGCACGATCCGGATCGAAAAATACCTGCACGATACCTTCGCGGTCGCGCATATCGATGAAGATCAGGCTACCAAGATCACGACGACGGTTGACCCAACCACACAGAGTCACCTGCTGCCCCACGTGGGACAAACGGAGCTGTCCACAATATTCTGTACGCATGAGATATCCCTTAACTTAGCTGCCGGCGGATGCCCCCTGCTGCGCAGGTGACCAAGTCGCAGCGTTAGCTGTATGTCACAACTGAATGAAAAAAGGCGGCTATTATACTGGAAATTCTGCCGCACCGTAAGAGCCTGGCCCGCGCTGGAACGCCTCGTTACCACTTTATATCGGGCCTGAAATCAGACTCTACGCCAGTTTGCTATAAAGGTGTTGCCCGAACTCATAAAAATTAACAAAATTTGTCGTTCCGCCATCGGCTAATCGCATTAAGGTGAGAGGCACGATTTTGTTTTGTCAGGAGTCATCATGCTTGAACTTAATGCTAAAACCACCGCGCTGGTGGTGATTGATTTACAAGAAGGCATCTTACCTTTTGCCGGAGGTCCACATACTGCCGATGAGGTGGTTAATCGCGCCGGGAAGCTGGCGGCGAAATTTCGCGCCAGCGGTCAGCCCGTGTTTCTGGTGCGCGTTGGCTGGTCTGCCGATTACGCCGAAGCATTAAAACAGCCGGTTGATGCCCCCTCCCCCGCAAAAGTGTTGCCCGAAAACTGGTGGCAACATCCTGCTGCATTAGGTGCAACCGACAGCGATATCGAAATCATCAAACGTCAATGGGGTGCGTTTTACGGTACGGATCTGGAGTTGCAATTACGCCGCCGGGGTATCGATACAATAGTGTTATGTGGGATCTCGACCAATATCGGTGTTGAATCCACCGCCCGCAATGCCTGGGAACTCGGTTTTAATCTGGTGATTGCCGAAGATGCCTGTAGCGCCGCTAGCGCCGAGCAGCACAATAACAGCATTAATCATATCTACCCGCGCATCGCCCGTGTGCGCAGTGTGGAAGAGATCCTCCACGCGTTATGATTTACATCGGTTTGCCGCAATGGTCGCATCCTAAATGGGTGCGGTTGGGGATCACCAACCTTGAAGAGTATGCCCGCAACTTTAACTGCGTGGAGGGTAACACCACGCTTTATGCCCTGCCGAAACCCGAGGTTGTCCTGCGCTGGCGTGAGCAGACCACAGATGACTTCCGCTTCTGTTTTAAGTTTCCGGCGACCATTTCGCATCAGGCAGCATTACGGCATTGCGATGATTTAGTGACTGAATTTTTGACCCGCATGTCACCGTTGGCTCCGCGCATTGGACAATACTGGCTGCAACTGCCTGCCACATTCGGCCCACGAGAGCTGCCTGCGCTTTGGCATTTTCTCGATTCTCTTCCCGGTGAATTTAATTATGGGGTGGAAGTCCGCCATCCACAGTTTTTCGCCAAAGGGGAAGAGGAACAAACGCTTAATCGCGGTTTACATCAGCGCGGCGTTAATCGGGTGATTTTTATTAGACACGTTTAAATACACTACCTAAAGCGATACAATCTAGGTATCAGTTTTGAGGTGGTAAACAATGAAACGTGTCATTTCATACATTCGTTTCTCATCAGAGAAGCAAGCTAAAGGCGACTCACTCCGCAGACAATCTAAGATGGTCACTGATTGGCTTAAGGCTCATCCTGAGTACTACCTTGACCAAGATTTATCCTTCCGTGATTTAGGCGTTAGCGGGTTTACTGGTAAGCACTTGAAAGGTGGCTTAGGTGACTTCTTAACCGCTATCGAGAAAGGGCTTGTTAAAGCTGGTGATACGCTCTTGATAGAGTCTCTTGACCGTTTGTCACGTCAGGACGTAGACCAAGCAAGTGAGCTACTCAGAAACATTCTTCGCTCTGGTGTAGATGTGGTCACCTTGTCCGATGGTGAACATTACACAAGTGAGTCTCTTAAAGACCCGTTAGCTCTGATTAAAAGCATTTTGATAATGCAAAGGGCGCATGAGGAGAGTTTGCGTAAATCTGAGCGTATACAGGCTGCATGGGATGCCAAGAAAGAGGCTGCTAAAGCTGGTATCAAAGTTTCTAAACGTTGTCCTGCATGGCTTAAGCTTAATGATGACCGTAAAAGCTTCTCTGTGATACCTGAGAAGGTAGAAACTGTGAAGAGGTGCTTTCAGCTACGGTTAGAGGGTAAGTCTATCTGGGAGATTGTCAGAACTCTTAATGCTGAAGGTCACCAGACGCTTAACCAGTACAAAGCAGGTAAGTTTGGTCAAACCTCAGTGCAAGACCTTTTGAAGAATCGCTCTGTAATTGGTTACTTCACACCTAAAGGCTGTGAGGAGATATCTGGTTATTATCCTGCAATTATAGATGAAACAACATTCTACAAAGTTCAACAACTATCACATTCTCGTTATGGAAAGAGGTCTGTTTCAGATAAACCATTGAGTGTGAATCTCTTTAAAGGTGTTATCCGTTGTTCTGAATGTGGTCATGCTCTGATTATCACAGGCTTTAGTGATACAAGAAGCGGGATTTATCGTTGTCCTCTTCGTAATGAAAACCGTTGTAGTGCTAAAGGACTTTCACGTAAGCAAACCGATGGTACATTACTTGCCCTGCTATCTCGTCTTGACCGATTTGATAGCGATACGACGAATATCATAGACACATTGAAGCTACACCGTGAACACATCTCAAGCAATATTGAAAAGCTGGTACAGCTATCACTTGAAATTGAAGACTTGTCCGCTATTACCAGCAAACTAAAACAGTTAAAAGGTGAGTTATCACAGGTTGATGCGGATATCGAGAAGGAGACACAACGCCTTAAATCTATTGATGTGGGTTGTTTGTCTGATTGTGACTTGACTACAAAGGCGGGAAGGATTGAAGCACAACTGATAATCAAAAGTGCTGTTAAAGAGGTCGTTTTAAATACCGCTAAACGTCGCTGCAAAGTAACTTTTCACAACGGTAAGGTAATTGACCTATCAATAACAGAAAACCCCTCAGAAGACGTTACAGAGGCTATACAGTCGCTTTCTGAAGTCACTGAGAGGGGTTTAATAGATGTTGATGAGGTTATCATATAGAGTTGAGATTCTATCGTCAGTATCGCTTGTTGGGGTTCACAGAAAACTTCCGTAAAGCATTACCCGACTTGAGTACCTTTGCAGCACCTGAATTAGCTGAGTCTGTGAAGGTGCTTACACCATCTTTCACCGTGACATTTTTAGAGCAATTACTACGGGCTTTTAATGCTTCATCAGATAGCTCAGACGCTGAGTAACTGTACAGTTCCTGACACATCAGCATAGGTGCGTTATTGCGTTCAGTAGTCACGTTACCCGCATTCTTCTTAGAAGTAGCACCACCGTCATTCGTGGTAGCAGTTTTGCCAGTAGCTGCTGAAATATCAGTCTGACCCACAATGGCTTTGAAGTTAATTTCCTGAAAAGTTAGCTGGACTCTTAGGCCATTTGAAATACCAACATCTTTAGAGGCTTTAAAACTCGTAATAATGGAATCGTCAATTTTGATACCGTCTCGACAGATGACAGAAATAATTTGTTTCTGGTCACGCCAGCTTTCAAGAGTGTCGATGAAGTTTTCCACCAGCTTATTATCTCTTGAGATAAGGATACTACCGGATTCACCAACCACAACCACACCACTGATTGAAATAGTTCTAGGTGAACGCATTACATTATCTGTTACAGTCTGCCCTGATTGCATAGCCTGAGTTGTCACCATCATCGGTGAGTCATAGTCCATCTGTTCAGTAGCTGTTAAGGCAAGAAAAGATTCTACATTATCTCTAAGGTGAAAATAGATACCATCTTTACCTGAGTATCTAATTTGCTTTGTGTCAAACATTGTTGTTATTCCTATTCTGTTAAGCGTGAGCTACGTGAAATCTAATTTTTGATGTTGGTATCTGTTCAGAAGAAATCACGTAGCATTCGACTATTCATAGTTGAATCGTCATACTAGATAAAGATTAATAGATTGCCATGTGTGGCAATAAATATTAGTAGTTCTAACATTGTTTATTCCTCTGGGTAAGCTGAGCTAATCAAGGTATCTTCCTGCATACGATTAATATGCGATGTGGTTCTTTCATCAATAACCTTTCCATCAAGTACCGTCTGAGTTGTGATATTGATTGTCTGAGGCTGAATATTTACTGACGGCTTGATAACCTTTAAATCTTGTGTGAATGTTTCCACTCGACCTTTCAGAGTATTTAATGCTTCAGGTGAAAACTGTGGAACATCTTTTGATTTGCCCTGAACCATAGCCCATAAAACAGGGGCTAAAGAGTTCATGTCACCAGTCAATGCTTGGTCTGTGGGTTCCACCTTTGACCTTACAACTTTATCAATCGGATTATCTGACTTACTCATCTGACGTTCATAGAACGGTTTGACAATGGCATTAATCACATCAGTTGCCATACCGACAATCATTACTTTGGTAATTGCATCAGCTACAGATAATTTTCCTTTACCACCTTCAACACTACCGGAACGTGAATTGATTCTGCCTGCTGCTGTATTTGCTGCATTACCAAGCGTGGAAATAGCCCTAATTAAGTTCCAGATACCACCTACAGCACCAATCCCAGACCTTACAGCGACTATACCAGCAAGCCCCTTTAATGCACTTAACAGGCCATTAGCAAGACCATCAGCCACAGCTTTTTGAGTGTCATCTAATTCTCTGTAAGCAAGGGTCACTCTGTCAAAGAATCCCTGTACTCGGTAGCTAATCGTGGTTAAATCATCAATACCGTTTGACATGCTTTTCATCAGGTCGCCAAAATGTTCACCAAGATTTTTAGATTGACCACCCAGTGAATTAAGTAAATTAGTCAGTGACCTTGTAAAGTCTGTTAAACCTTCCTGTGAACCATCGAACATTAAGGCCAGATTATTATTCCATGAATTACTTAAGCGGCCTAACTGCGTCTGAGTAGAGTTAATAATCTTTTCCCATCCACCAGCTTTATCAATCATCCTTCCCATTTCAGCGGATACTTTAGGAAGAACATCTTTAGAAAGAACCTTACCGTCCTTCATGGCCTTGTCTAATTCTTCTGTAGTCATCCCAAGACTTCTGGCAAATAACTGAAAAGCACCTGCCATTCTGTCCCCTAACTGACCGCGTAATTCTTCAGCTTGAATCTTGCCCTTGCTCGCCATCTGCTCAAAAGCTTTTAAAATCCCGTTAATCTCATCAGTGCTTAAACCCATTAGTCGGGATGTACCAATCACATTAGAAAATAAGGATTCTTTCTGGTCTGCATTCATATCACCAGCACCAGCGGAAAACTTAGCAAAACTGCTTAATGTTTCAATCTGGTCAACACCTGTATTATTAGCAAGATTCTTCACAAATTCTGTAGCTCGTTTAGCACCTTCATCACCTAAAACGAATTGTGCCGCTCGTTGTGATGCTTCTTTTTTCAGACCAACTTCCATAACCTTCTTGTAAGCTTCTAAGGCTGTCTGAAAACTATAAATGGCTGTACCTGCTTTGATTGCACTTGTAGCTAATACATCCAGACCATTCGAAGCCTTTTCACTGTAATTATTTTTGCTGGTGGTCTTATTAAACTTAGAAAGTGTTTCACGTAGATTTTGATTTAACTTTGCTAACTCACGATTAAAAGCTTCGTTCCCAAGTGTCTTGGCTTTATTGCTCAAGTTGTAATACTGGCTTCTAAAATATTTCTCAAGCAGAGGATTAAAGTCACGAAGTTTGCTCATATTCACGCTATGCGCTGCTGTGATTGCTCTGTTTCCGCTAATTCGTGGCTGTCTTGGTTGTCTAAGTGGCTTTAAAGTATCCTCAATTTCCGTTTTAATCTTAAACACTCTAGTGTTTTTAAGACGCTGCTCAATCTTGGAAACAGTTTTATCGACATTCCTTTCCATTAGTTTGAGAGAATCATTTAAAGGCGTAGGATTAACTTTAAAAGCTTTATTCAATCGCTTCTCAATTCGTGATGCTACCTGCATCGTTTGTTTCTCGGCTTTTTCCAGACCTTTTAAAACCTTCTGAGAGCTAAAACCTAGCTCAATCAGAAAATCATCAACTTTAAATTGTGCCATTGTTCATATTTCACCTCTTTAAGCGTGAGCTACGTAAAAAATAATTTTTGGTGGGTATATCTGTTCAGAAGATTTCACGTAGCACATATAGGATTCGATAGAAGACTATCTCATATACAAAAAAGGGAGAAACTACCGATATCACTCGATAATCTCTCCCGTAGATTTTCACCCAACCAATTCTATTAGATTCGATTAGAAGCTAATCTCAAATTAATGTCTGACAAGATAATGTAATTCCGTTTCACCTATGATTTGGGCATCAGAAGGAATACGGTCAATACACCACTTTGGAATCTTGCGTACCTTTGGTTTGCGTGAGGTGATAATTTGATGTTTGGTTTTAATTCTTAAGGCTGGCTTAGTTTGTAACTTTAAGTTTTCACAAACAGACCGAATAGTCTCTAAACGTTCTTCAAACATTAATCACCTCTTAATTCATAATCAAAGTGCCTTGCTATACTTCTGAGAAATCTTCATTAACTGCTCAATATCGGCTTGCATAGCAACCTTCTTCTGCGACTCATATTCACTAATAAGGCCTTTCATAGCCTGAAGCTCTCTTGAGAGATACAACTTAGCACTATCAAGCTGCTTGTTACGTGATGCCAAGATGTTCTGTTTAGCAATTTCACAGAGTTCTTCATCGCTCCTGTCGGTCATGAAAATAAACTGACCAGCACCTCTTGAAGCTTTAACCATCTTCACGATTCGATATCCATCAGGAAGACTATTAATCACGGCTGGGATGTTTTCTGGAAAAGTACCAAAACCATCATTGTCTTCGTATGTGAAGTAAACATACGGCTTCTGTGACAATTCATCCTGAATCTCAAATTCTGACGGCTCAATAGCTGATTGCATCAAGGTAACTTTACTGTAAGCATCATCTAGTTTAATACGCTGTGCTTTCAGCAGTGGGTAATATTTCTTTTCAAGCTCAAGTAATGCTTCACCCTTGCAAACATCAGGCATTTCTTGAGGCTCAGGAGACACAAAGGTAATTTGCTTTGGTGACCTTCGGATTTCTTGCTCAAGTGCAATTCTCGCATCGTGTTCTTTACGCTGAATAGCGATAGCTGGATGTTCAGTCGTTGGTGACCAGTCACCGAAGCTATCAATTTTTCTTCCACTAATATAAATGTCATTTGCCATTATTTCATTTCCTCTTCTAAGTAATATTCAGTTTTTAAAAAGCACACCTGACAGCCTATCTAAACTTAGAAGAGACTTAAAAGGCGGTTTGCCAAGTATGCTTTTTAAAAGCTGAATAGCCCTAGATAATTTCTTATAAAGGGCTATTCATAAGGTGAAGAAATTAAAACATCTAAAGGATTCAAACGAATGAACAAGAGTACTTTTTGAGATAGCCTATCTAGTGTGGGCTAAATAGGCCATGACGAAAAGCATTGCACCTTTCAGAATAACTATCCCTAGATGTAGATGGAATTGTTGAAAGAAATAAGAGGGAGTCGCTCTCCCATATATACAATTATGTCATGCTCAGGGTTATTTGTCAACAGCTTTTTAACAGATTGGTAACATCAATTCTTATTTACTGTGTTACCCATCCAGCAACCAACAAATAAACCCAAAACTGTCCATAATACAATTAACGTCATTAGTGAACCCTCATAGAATCCGTCACCAGAATATTATCGCTGTGCAGGATTGTCACAGCACCTTTCAAAAATTGCTCTGGGGAAATACTGTATCTGTTCGTTTGCTCGATAACCAATCTTTTCATGTTGCTGTCTTTAATTGGTAGCATCATTCGAGGCTCGTTAAACTCCACCGACTGAATAAAGTCAGAGATGTTTTCTGCATTATCGGCCATTAACTCTAACAACTTATCAAAGTCAATGCCAACACCTACATCAGTGAAAGCCTGAATCATCATGGCGGTGTCGGTATCAATAAAAATCTGTAGTGGGAAATTGTTCATTTTTAAAATCCTATAAAAACACATCTTAAATCTGCCAAAATAGCCATTCTGAGGCCAGTAACCATGCGGGTTACAGAGGGAGTGAGACACCTTAGTAATAGGGTAGCTCATCTTTGAGTCTCACTCATTCTCACAGGCTTACACAGACGCTTTAATCTTGTAGTATTGACTGCGTGATAAACCGTATTTCTCAGAAATATAACTTTGTGATTGACCTCTGGAAATGGCATCAAGAATTAACTCCCTGTCATACCGATTACCATTGGCTTTGTGTTTGTCACCACTTTTAATAGAGTTGAAATTCTCAATTAATTTAATGGCGTCTTTAAGGTCGTCTTCGTAAGCATAATCAAAACCCCTGATAAACTCGAAATCACCATTATCTTTTTGTGCTTCAGTCCAGATATCAAATCTTGAGGCTAATTGCTGGTGGGTAAACTTGGGTTTATTGGTTTGTGTTACGTCTTTCCAGACTTTACCGTCAAATCTTACCAAATGGTCACGATGTTTATAAAAGTCATACATTAAACCTCCATCGCTAATTTGTGAATTTTGATACTTAGCAACCTTGCTAAATCCAGTCCAAAAGCATTTAAAGATTTCAGACTATCAAGGTCATCTTGCTTAATCCTGATATGGTGTCTTGCAGCCTCTAAGCGACTATTAAGCAAATCCTGTTCGTTAATATCACGGTTAATTGCAAGCTTCATCACTGCTGAGTGTGGCAGACCTGTAATGTTTTTGATTCGGTTAAGTTCTTCAAAGGCTGTCTTTGTAATACGGGTTAAAGTGTGTTTGCTTTTCATTTTAAAATTCCTCCAAAATATACGGGTCAAACTCGAAATCTGGTTCACTAATCGTAAGGCTGATATTGCCAACCTCAACATGATGATTGATTGTCTCGATAACTTTATTGCAAATGGTGGTTAAATTAGCGCAATACTTATCAGATGGTAGCTCGTAGCTAAGTCTGGTTGCTTGTCTTTGAAGATGGCTCGTCACTGTGCTTGAGCTAATCTTATCAAGGCTTCGAAGCAAATAGAAAATCTTCCGGTGATAATTATCTCTTCCAAAGCTGCGACAAGTGCCGATAATTAAATCTTCAATTTTTGCTGGCAGTTGCTCGTAAGAATCAAAGCCCATCAAGAAAGTTTTTAAAGTATTTTCTTTTTCTTTGCGTACTGACATATATCTGTCTCGTGGCGTAATGCTACGAATGACCGCTTCAATGTTCTTACGTTCGGATTTGCTAAAGGTTGGGACTTCGTAGCTGGTGGGGTTGTTTGTGTAGCTGTAACCGTTGTGTCTGTTTCTTGCTTTGCTCTCTTCAAGAAATCTTTGAAATTCTCTGTCGTTCATTCATGTTCTGACCCTCATAAGATGTTATTATTCTGTTAACTTATATAGACAATACTAGCATTTTCAAAGACTAATGTCAAGCATTTTTTAACATTTCATTAACATCTGTGGTATAATGGTTCTATGGGGAGAGTAAAATATGAGGCGTGGCTATGAGAATGGTCACATGGTTATTGCATTGCACACAGACCTCTTCAATCGCTCTGTAACGAGTTAAATGGCCTCTTCAGGTCAACTCATAAGGTCAGGTACTTTTTTGTGTCAGAATGCGATTGAGGGCGTCTCACAAGGAAAACTAATGGTAAATCTCCCTCCTGAGCTGGGGTCACCTGATGTATGGGCTGGTGGAGGTGTTGGGCTGATTGCAGGCTTACTACTTCGCTATTTCATCGTCAGAGTGTTTATCGTGTTCAGATTGTTTGGTCGTGAATGGTCGTTTGACCTCAAGGACAGAGGCCGTGAAGACAACCACGCAGAACCCCGTTAAACTCCTTCAGAACCCCCTGTACGTGATGGTATAGGGGTATCTTTAGCATTTTGTGCTATATATTAAAAAATAGCTTGACAGAGCCGGAAAGCTGTATCTATTAAGTATTCACCTCTCTGACAGTAATTTCTAAAAGTTCTTATTTTTCAATGGGTTGTAATCACCCATATATAGAGAACTGACAAGTCTCTTCACAGTTAACTCTGTAACCTTAACAGTAAATTCTAAAAACACTTATTTTTCAATGAGTTGTAATTAGCCAATATAAAGGACTGACAAGACCCTTCACAGAGAACTTCCTGGACTCACTAAGATACAAGGCGATAACCCCAGAAAGGGAGAGCCACCTTCTTAACCGACTTCTTAAACAATCTTTACAGACCCCGTTCACCAGTCTCAATATTTTATTTCTCGCTCTTCGTTTGTTGCTCGTTTCTATTATTGAGGGGGTTTGAAAAACCTCTGTAAAATAACCCTTCCAGTAAAAAGCGAATAACCCCAGACAGGGGAAATCGCCTCTTTAACATTCTCATAATCAGTGCTCTATATGAGAATTTTAGCTCAACCTTTGAGCAATCCTGTATGACGTGCTCAGAGGCATTCTGAGGGCATCTGCAATGTACTTAATGGGTTTTCCTTGCCTGTATAGTTTTATGAAGCTGTCGAGCGTCTCAGGTGGGTAAATGGTGGGTCTTCCTCTTAGTCCACCACGGTTAATGATGGTTAACGGTAGCAATGTATCAGCACAGCAAATCATCTGCGTAATTTCATGCCTGCGTGTTTCTTTTTTAAAAACAACGACTGCAGCAGCAAACGGTGACCTAGTAGTAAGCCCGTTATGCCCTGCTGGTGGAAGGTATTTAACTGCGCGATGAAGAATACGGATTTCATGGCAAAGCGGGTTTGTGAAGATGTGCTCAAGCCAGTATGTGGTGTGGGGTCGGTACGGTATCAGGAATACCGCTAAATCTGCTTCAGACGCTTTTACGAGGAACGACGGAATATCGCTGTATGGTGGGTTACAGAATACCTTTTCACCAACCCATGACTGACGGCTTATATCATCGGTGAACCGTGGTAACAGCGTGTCATGCTTAGTTGCAGCACCATCCATCGAAAAACTAAATTCTCGGTGTAAGTTCCTGAATAATAAAGATGGAGTTCTCCAGCAATCAGAACCCCCATGATGCTTCCCGATTAAAATATGCTCAATTGACATAAGAAATAAAAATTTTTATTGCAATCACTCTTGACAAGGTTTACTCTCTTTTAAGAGATACTTAACAGGCTTTCTAAACGGATATCCTTTCTGGGATATCTATCTTTTATCTTAAAAGTTTTTACAGATACTTTAAAGATATCTGTATATATTCTGTACAGTAACTTTTCAGAATCTGAAAATTTTTATAAAACAGAATAGCCCCTCTTCAAATTCCCTCTCTGAGAATCTTCGAAAATATCTATCACAGGTCTATACCTGCTAAGTACCCGTCACACCAGCTATGTGACCCCCTTTGCAAAAAAGCCAAATATCTATTGACTTTCTATGTGAACTGTTATAAAGGCATCTGTCTAGGTCTTTAACTGTATAAATACACATGACAACAAACGCCCGTTAAGTGTCTATATAAAAAGGTAGCTGTAGCTATAGACAACAATTGTGATAATTGATTAAATGGCTATAGACGAATGAAACAGACCTTTGTTGACTATATAGAGAGATAAGAACATGTCACGCATCTTTGCTTACTGTCGTGTATCAGTTGATGACTCCACCAATGAGAACCAGATTGAAGCCATCAAGAATGCAGGTTACACAATCCCTAAGACACGAATCATAGAAGAAGTAGTATCCGGTTCAGTGGCTGCTATGGAGCGTAAAGAGTTCTCTAACTTGGTCACACATAAACTAGAAGCTGGTGATACGCTGGTGGTTCTCAAGCTTGACCGTTTAGGACGTGATTGCATCGACCTACAGAAAACGGTTGATATGCTTATTGCAAAAGGGATTAAGCTGATTTGCTTAGACCTGCCTGTGCAGGACTTATCCAAGCCAGAAGGTAGAATGATGCTTCAAATGTTCGGGGCTTTTGCAGAGTTCGAACGTAACCGCATCAGAGAACGTACTAAGCAGGGTCTACAGCGTGTTAAAGCACAAGGTAAGGTGTTAGGTCGTCCTGTAGCTGTGAACACTACAGAGGCCGTTTTAGAGCATAAGGCAAAAGGATTGTCACAAAGTCAGGTTGCAAAGCTTCTGAATCTCTCTGTAAGAACGGTTAGCCGTCACTGGACAAAGACACTGTAAAAAAAAAACTTAGTAGCATCTTCATAGCCTCCTTCATGGGGGCTTTTTTGTATCCACTCCCTAAGCGTGTCCTACGTGATGATTCGGATAAGAATTATCCTCATAAAATCTCCTGAACACTTACCCACCCTCAGAAATAACTTTCACGTAAGAAACTGTTAAGCAGCTTGATAGTTTTCTATGTGACCAACTATCTATATAGCGTTATATAGCCCTGTATATAGCACTTTTCTAGGAGTCTGGAGAGGGACGACTAACACCCTGCATAGTTCCCTGAAAAGAGACTTCACAGATTCTCTATATATTTCAATAAGTTAGGATAAAAAGAGACTATACCGATACTGCATAGAATCTGTGTAAAACTGCATAGATACTCGGGAAAATGCCTTTAAACTGCATAGGTACTAACCTGTTTATGTCCTGTTTTTAACAGGTATGTTCTCATAGTTGATTCGGATGTTCTAGGAATCATCCTCATAGTGTATTTAGACCTTGATGATTTTAGACAGCCGCCCGGTTCATGCAGCACGTCCACACAGTGAAGCTATTCGCGACGCTCAACGAAAAAAACCTAAAGTTCCGGTACATGCTGTACTGACGGCGAAAAATCCACTGATCCGTTTTATCGGTAGTGATGATATGACGCAAAACCGGGAGTTATTTCAGGTCTGGTTACAAAAATTAGCACAGTGGCATCAGACCACTACGCCTTATCTTTTTTTACATACGCCAGATATTGTCCAGGCCCCGGAACTGGTACATACCCTGTGGGAAGACTTACGTAAAACGCTTCCAGAGATCGGAGCAGTTCCGGCTATTCCACAGCAATCTTCTCTTTTCTGAATTTGCCACCTATCATAGACAGGTGCCATCGGCCATTTTAAAGGGAGTTTGTATGGTAAGCGCGCTGTATGCCGTTTTAAGTGCGTTGTTATTAATGAAGTTCTCTTTTGATGTCGTTCGCCTGCGAATGCAGTACCGCGTTGCCTATGGCGACGGCGGGTTTAGCGAACTGCAAAGCGCTATTCGCATTCATGGTAACGCGGTG
>OAWF01000639.1_pt1 | contig 16604 bp, 10 predicted proteins | sample 1495411 | NCBI WGS metagenome assembly OAWF01 (sample SAMEA2580150, study PRJEB22360) | human gut metagenome | biome: human gut; feature: human-associated habitat; material: faeces | place: Denmark | collected 2008/2010 | reverse complement strand
GCAGGAAGATATCGGATGAGTAGACGCCGGCCGGACCAGCGCCAATTACAGCAATACGAAGTTCAGTGTTCTCAGATTCAGTCACGCGTTACAGGTTATCGCAAAGCCTTCCGTTGCAACAGGGGCGAATGGTGGGAATCCTGTGCCTAATACCCTCTGCCAGCCTCACGCCAGCGGGGCAAAACCACGAGTCGATCAAGAAATTGCCCCACTCACAGACCGCCAGCGGAGCAAAACCGCGACTAACCCGAGAAATTGCTCCGCTTACAGCCCATCAGCGGAGCAAAACCGCGACTAACCAGCCAAAGCACCCCGCTGAACACCCACCAGCGCAGCAAAACCACTATTAGACCGTAAAATCACCCCACTCGCAGACCACGAGTGGAGCAAAACCACTATTAGCCCACAGAATCGCCCCGCTTACAGACCGTCAGCGGGGCAAAACCGCGACTCAGTCGAGGAGATACCCCGCCTAGTCGCGGTCGATGAGGGCAGTGAGGGCCCAGAGGATGCTGACCACGTCGATGGCCTCTTGGAGGAAAGCGCCGACGACCACTGGAATGAGGTTGAAGGCGGCGGCAATCATGCCGATGGTGGCGAGTACGAGACCAGCGATCACGGCCTGCAGCATCACGCGCTTGGTACGGCGTGCAATGGCGATAGCGCGCGGCACAGCGGCAATATCGTCATTCATAATGACCACTTGGGCGCTTTCGGAAGCAGCAGTGGAAGTGCCGTCGGTCATGGCCACGCCGATATCGGCGACGGCAAGTACCGGGGCATCGTTCACGCCGTCGCCGACCATCATCGTGACCGGCTTGCGGATTGCGGCGGCGCGGCTGCATCGAGAACGCGACGGTTGAGAACCATCGGACCGGATGCCATCTACGGCATCGGACACAGGGCTGGCGGCGTGATTCGCGCGCCCGGCCGGCGCGGCGCTTGCCTCCGTGGCAGCCTTGACGGCGGCAACCTTGTCTTCGGGGAACAGCTCGGCGTGGACCTCGTCAATGCCGACTTCGTCCGCGATGATTTCGGCCGAGGCGCGCTTATCGCCGGTAAGCATGGCGAGCTTGGTAACACCCAGTTCGTGCAGATTGGCGAGCGCGGTTTTGGTGTTGGCGCGAGGTACATCTCGCAGCACGATGCGGGCGATCAGTTGCCCGTCAACGGACACGTAGGAGGCCATTTCGTCCGGCTGTAGCATACCGAATCGCGTACGCAGCGTTTCCTTTTCCTTAGTGTTCCCGGCAATCGTGCGACCAGATCCGGCCTCAGTATCCCCGCCCAGAGGGGACTGTCCGTGAAGCGGGCTGAGGAGGTCGGCCGCCTCCTGCCGTGGGCCATCCGCCCGGCTTACACCCGCTACCTCGGCAGTCAAGAAGCCGTCATCGCCGGCCGCAGCGAACGACAGTCGCCCGACGCGGACGGCATGGCCGTTCACCTTGCCGGACACGCCCTTGCCGGAGTCCTCATTAATGTCCTTGACAACCGGATATTCACGGCCATGGCCGGGCCAACTCGCCTCAGGCTCGGGACAGCGACGCTGGCCGTCCGCGAACCGCTGACGTAGACGGGCCATCGCGTCGGCACCGGCCTTGGCGATGCCCTTCGACAGGATGTGCACGGAATAGCTTTCCACAACGCCGGCCATCATCAGCACATGATCCTCATTAAGACGGGTTTTAGCCCCGGGCAGCATCTCAACGCGCACCACTTGCGGCTGCTTGACGGTGAGCGTGCCGGTTTTGTCGAAGAATACCTGAGTGACGCGGCCGAGGTTTTCGAGCACATCCTGTGCCTTGATAAGCACACCGGCGGCGGCAAGTCGACCAGTACCGGCGATGTACGCCACAGGCGCAGCGATAAGCAGCGGGCAGGGCGTGGCCAGTACCAACACCTGGGCGAATCGCGTCGGCACGCCGGAGACAGCCCACGCAATGCCGGCGATCGCCAAAGACAACACGGTGAACGGCACAGCCAGGCGATCAGCGGTTTTCACCACGGCCGGACGGGACTCCTGTGCGGAAGCGACGAGTTCGAGGATGCGCTGGTACTGGGAATCGGCGGCCACCTGGGTGGCGCGCATGGTCAAGGCAGTGGAACCGTTCACTGCGCCAGACATCACTCGGGCACCGGCGAACACCTCGCGCGGCACCGGCTCGCCATTGATGTTGCTCAGATCGAGCGTGGCCGAGCCGGAAAGCAGTTCGCCGTCGACCGGCACGGTTTCGCCCGGCAACACCATGAGCACATCGCCGAGCTTCACCTGCTCGACCGGCACCGTGTCGAAGCGGTGCGTGGCGGCCTCAGCCGACCAGCTCCCCTCAGTCTCGCTCCGCGAGTCAGCTCCCCTCGACGGCGGTACTTGGTTCCTCTCTCCAAGGGGAGCTGTCGGCGAAGTCGACTGAGGGGAGGACGTCGCCGGAACCGAGCCTACACGCCGGAAGCCATCGGACGAATCGTCCTTATCATCGGCAGCCCCACACCCCACGCCAGGCAAGTTGACGACGTGCGCAGTTTGCGGTGCTGCCTGCATCAATGCGGTCAAACTGTGCTCGGCCTTGGCCTGCGCGTATTCCTCAATGGCCTCGCCGGACGTAATCATCAGCATGACCGCCCAGCTTGCCCAGTACTCGCGGACGGCAACGGTGGAAAGAATCGCCACTACGGCCAGCAAATCGACGCCGATTTGTCCGTGGCGCAAATCGTCAATCATGCCACGCACTGTGTCAATCACAATGATTGCCACCAGCGCGATTATCAGCCATTGGCCTACACCAGGATTACCCAGCACCGGCATCGCAATTGCGTTGCCCCATGGGCGCCAATCGCCCAGCAATGCCAGCGGGATTGCGGCGATAACAACAACGGGAAGCATCGGCACAAGTCGGCAGATGTCGAGGATTTTGGTGAAGAATCTGATGAGTCCGCTCATCATTGCTCCTTACGCTCGTATACGGAGTCGATTGCGGCAAGCGTGGCCCGCGCAATCGGCGCTGCGGTCACGCCTTGTTAACCCACCGGCGGCTTTGCTTAGGGCCTTTCGGCTCCGCGCGACCATCCGATACACGGCGTAAAGAAATCGTTTTTAGTTATGTATTGAATTATTGTGCGCATCGCTCGAGACATTGCCCGAATCAGCGCTTGGCCTACCCTATCAGCGGCCTGAACGCGACATGCCGGGCTGCGAAACTACGTTGGCGGATCAGTCAGAAGGCATCAATCCCCCCTCCTACGATTCCGCCAAGAATTCCCGTGCATATGAGGGGCTCGCAGCCCTTATGCGCCTGCAGCTGACTTCCTGCCAGAACGATTCCCGTGCATACAAAAGCCCACGGAACAAGATATCTGCCGCCGCTCCGGCCGACCCAGCCAAACGCTTCCCGCGTATACGAAAGGCCCGCAGCAGGAGTTGCTCACTGCTACGGGCCTTTGCCTGTCTGACACGGTATTCAACGGTTACCGCTCAACGCCGTGTGACGCGCTGAACCAGCTTTACCACAGACCGAACGGGTCGGAGAAGCCGCCGCCATCACCGGTGCCGCCATCGTTGTTGCCGTTGCCATTGCCGTAACCATTCCGGCCGTTGCCGTTCTGGTTATTTTGGTTGTTCTGGTTATTTTGGTTGTTCTGGTTATTTTGGTTGTTGCCGTTCGAGTTCGAGCTGGACGAACCGTTTACGGAAGATTCCTCTTGGTCGAGCGTGACGTCGACGTCCATGGTCTTACCGTCGCGCACGATGGTCAGCGTCGCTTTATCGCCGAGAGCTGCGGCGCGCACGAAGCCCAGCAACGAGTAGTTGTTGTTGACCGCGTTACCGTTGAAGGCCACGATGGTGTCGCCTTCCTTCAGGCCAGCCTTGTCGGCCGGGCCGCCGGAGACGACTGCGGAACCAGTGGCGCTCGACTTGGTGATGGTCGCGCCGCCGCGGGTCACACCGTCGGCTTCAACCGTGTCGGACTTGATGACCACGCCAAGGGCGACGTGCTTAACCGAGCCATCCTTGATGATCTCGTCGGCAACGCGCTTGACGAGGTTAGACGGAATCGCGAAGCCGATGCCGATCGAGCCGGCGGAGTCGGAGGAAGTTGCGGTAGAGGCAATCGAGGAGTTGATGCCGATTACCTGGCCGGCCGCGTTGAAGGTCGGGCCACCCGAGTTACCGGGGTTGATGGCCGCGTCGATCTGGACGGCGTTGGTGACGATCTCGTTATTGTTGTCATCGGTCACGGTCACCGGGCGGTTCAGGGCGGAGACGATGCCGGTGGTGGCGGTGTCGTCGTAGCCGAGCGGGTTACCGATAGCCATCACGTTCTCGCCGACGGCGAGCTTGTCGGAATCGGCGAATTCGACGGCCTTGAGACCGCTCGGCGGGTTGTCGAGCTTGATCACGGCAAGGTCGGTGGTGGTGTCGGTGCCGACGAGCTGAGCGGAATAGATGTTGCCGTTAGCAAGCGTCACCTGAATCTGCTGAGCCCCGGAAATCACGTGGTTATTGGTGATGATGTGGCCCTCAGTATCAATGATTGCACCGGATCCCTTGGCAGTGCCGTTGGCCATTGCGGTCTGAATGGAGACCACAGAGCCGGAGACGCCGCTAGCAACTGTCTGCCAATCGGGGGCTTCGCCAGTCTTGGCAGTGGCAGAGCCGGAGCCGGACTTGTTTGAAGTGACGTTCGAGAGCGAGCTGGAGGTCGGGACAGTCACCCAGCCGTTAGTGATGGCCGCGTAGCCAAGGCCGAGGCACAAAGCCGCAGCGACCAGCGCGGCGACCACAGCAACGACGATGGCGTTTGCCGTCTTGGACAGACCAGGTCTATTGGGTTGGGCCGGGCCTTGCGGGCCCTGCGGATTCTGGCCGTTCGGCGTGCCGGCGCCAGAGCCGAAGCCAAACAGCCCACCCTGACGCTGGCCGTTTGGAGTAGCGAACGGGTTGCCATTGTTCTGCGGCTGCTGCGGCTGCGGGTTGAACGGGTTGCTGTTGCCCTGCTGCTGGTTGTTGGTGAAGTAAGGGTTGCGCTGGCCTTGTGGCTGCTGCGAAAAGGCCTGACCATACGGGAACTGCTGCGTGGGCTGGGCGCCTTGCTGAGCGGTGTTTGACGCGGATTGCTCGGGCTGCGTCGGAGTCGGGCCATACGCGCCGAACTCTGGAGCCGGGCGGTAGAGCGGAGTTGCGGACTGCGTGTCTGCAGCCGGAGTGGAGGCTGGAGCGCTGGAGACCACGGTGCTCTCGCCCTTGGCTGCGGCGTAGTCCGGAATGGGCTCGGTGGCAGCGGTCGGGGCATCGTCTTGCGCGGAAGGCATCTGCTGGGTCGGGTTGCTGTCCTCGTGAGATGAAGTGGTTGCGGCATCGCCCTCAGCTGCGGTCTGAGCTGATGCCTGAGTCTCAGTCTCGTTGCCGTTTGGGGCGGGATTTTCGTTGTTCTGCGGGGTCTGGTCGACGCCCTGCGGGTTGAATTCGTCAGCCATTGCTGCTCCTTTTCTAAAATTCCTATCACGTTTGTTCAGCGGCTCTGGGCGCTTGTTCGCCGCCACTCTCATGCGCTAATTCAGTAGTAAAGGCAGTTAATCTGGAGATTTTCTGAACGTTAGTTGAAAGTCTATGAGTAATCATCGAAGAGCACCATGGGTATCTCGGTTTCGAGGGGCCGATCCGGCGATTCCCGGATGTCTACTTCCGTTTCAAGGGGCTGTTCAGCTGGCCAAATCAGAGTGTCGGAGGCCTTGCGCTAACGCCATTCCGCCATTCTTGCGAGCCGTCTACTTGGGCATCAGCCCCTTGAAGCGGAGATAGATGTTTGGAAAACACAAAATCAGCCCCTCGAAACCGAGTTCTTCACAATTTCTGGCCCTTTTGCCTAAAGTGAAACTATGACAAACGATCTTTTGAATCATCCGTTGGGCGCGCAGGACGGCCAGCCCGGAGACCGCAGCGCTTTCCACTTCGAGACGATTACACGACTGCCCTCGACAGCGAATGGGCTGGGACGTGACGGTGCCCGCTACGGGCGCACCGGCATTATCCATACGCCGCACGGCGACATCCGCACGCCCGCATTTGTACCGGTGGGCACGCAGGCCGCGATGAAGGCCGTGCTGCCCGAGCAGATGAAGGAGTTGGGCGCGCAGTGCTTGCTGGCCAACGCCTTCCACCTGTTTGAACGCCCTGGTGAGGATGTGCTCGACGCAGCCGGCGGGCTGGCGTGCTTTATGAATTGGGACGGTCCGACGTTCACCGATTCGGGCGGATTCCAGGTGATGTCGCTGGGCGTCGGATTCAAGAAGACGCTGGCGATGGATGTAACCGGCATGAAGTCAGACGACATCATCGCCAAAGGCAAGGAACGCATGGCATGGGTGGACGAGGACGGCGTGACGTTCAAATCTCCTTTGAACGGTGACGCGCACCGGTTCTCTGCCGAGATTTCGATGGGCATCCAGCACAAAATTGGCGCGGATATCATGTTCGCGTTCGACGAGCTGACCACGCTGATGAATACGCGGTCCTATCAGGAGGATTCGGTGGAGCGCACGTTCCGCTGGGCCCGCCGGTGTGTGGAGGAACATCAGCGGCTGACGGCAGCGCGTCTGGGCAAGCCCTACCAGGCGTTGTACGGCGTGGTGCAGGGCGCGAATTATGAGGATCTGCGCCGGCGCGCGGCTTCGCAGATCGCGTCGCTGGACTTCGACGGCGTGGGCATTGGCGGCGCGATCGAGAAACGCATCATCGGCGACACTTGCGCCTGGATCTGCGACGCGATGCCGGAGAGCCGGCCGCGCCATGTGCTGGGCATCGCCTCCGTGGACGATATCTTCGCGTGCGTGGAGAACGGCGGCGACACCTTCGACTGTGTGGCCCCCGCGCGCTGCGCCCGCAACGGCGCGATCTACACGCGCGCCGGCCGGTACAACATCAAGCGCGCCCAGCACAAGTTCGATTTCGGGCCGCTGGAGGAAGGGTGCGACTGCTACACGTGCCAGCATTATTCGCGCGCGTACGTCGACCACCTGCTGCGCGCCCGCGAGTTCAACGGGTTCACACTGGCCACGATTCATAACGAGCATTTCTTCGTGAAACTGCTGGACGACATCCGCGCCTCGATCGACGGCGGCTACTTCGACGAGTTCCGCGACGAGGCTCTGGCACACTTCTACGGCAACGGCGAGCGCAAACCAGGCCTGTGAGCCTAGCCGTAGCTTGCGCAATCTCCTTCTGGCTCCCCTCTCTGAGGGGAGCAGCGCTACACTCAAAAAATCACAGCACCCGTAGGAGATTCACGAACAATACATGTCCGCCACCAACGCGACACGCCGGACGTTGTGCGATTGGACGGCTGGGTGTAAGTTGGTCGACTGTCTGCGAGTGTGGCGGAATGGTAGACGCGCTGTCTTCAGGTGGCAGTGAGTGTATGCTCGTGGGGGTTCAACTCCCCCCACTCGCACCAGCAAGTAAAGGGCTGGAACCGAAAGGTTCCGGCTCTTTTGCTTTGTCCGGGACCGAGGACCGCTTTGCTGGGTTCATAGGATTTTTGTCCATTCACCTGTCGGACGAATCAACCTTGATTATTGTGTCGACCTATACTAGGTTACGGTAGCGTAAGTTAGTGGTCGGGAGAGCGTCGCCGGCCATGGCGAGGTGATTCGTATGAGCGTTTCCATCAGTACGCCATCTGGGCGAAAAATGGCTTCCGCCTCAACAGTTACGCCTTCCGTGACCGCGAGCCAAAAGTCCGGTGCAAGCACCGGCCCCGCCGAACTGGATCGCGCATCGGCCCGCTACAAGGCCGCGCAATCACGTTACCGTCAGGCCAAAGCCGCGCTGAAAGCGGTCAAGCGTCAGATTGTTCCCGTGGACGCATTCGGCATACGCAAGCCCCGCCTTCGCGGATGGCTGCACCTCGCCACCCTGCCGCTGTGCATCGCGGCGTCCATCGTGCTCATTTGTATCGCGCCGGCCGGTCCCGTCAAGGCGGCCTGCGCAGTGTACGGTGCCTCGGCCATGCTGCTGTTCGGCAACAGCGCGCTGCTGCACGTCGTGCCGTGGCGCAGCGCGAAGGTGACTCGCGTACTGTGCGGCATCGATTATTCGAACATCTTCCTCATCATCGCCGGCACCAATACGCCCGTACTGTTCGCGCTCAGCCCGGCGATTCGCCGGCCATATCTCACGGTGATCTGGGCGACCGCGGCCATCGGTACGATACTGCATATCGTCTGGCTACGAACCCCGAACTGGGTGTTCACCACTGTGTATGTTGTGCTGGGATTGGCGCCGGTGACGCTCATTCCGCAACTCTGGACGGCTCCCGCAGTGGGCCCGGCGCCGACCATACTTATTGCATGCGGAGGCGCTGCGTATATCGCCGGTGCCGTGTGTTTTGCGCTGCGCAAGCCGAACCCCGTCCCCGGCTGGTTCGAGTTCCACGAGGTGTTTCACTTGGGCACGGTCATCGGATACACCTGCCACGTCGTGGCGATTTATCTGATTGTTTGCGCGCTGTAAGCTGCACGAACTGCGTGGGCAGCCAAGCAGGCCACCCGACCGCCCTCAATATAGGTATTTTCAGGCCTTGCGCGCGAGCTGCACAGCCGTGCCGGACACGGTAACCATGAGCATGCCATTGTCGGCGCCGAGCACCTCGTAGTCGATGTCCACACCGACCACGGCGTGCGCACCCATCGCCTCCGCGCGTTGTTGCATTTCGGCGATGGCCTCGTTACGGGCGCGCATCAGCTCTTCCTCATAGCCCTGGCTGCGGCCGCCGAACATGTTGCGCAGGCCCGCGCCAAGATCCTTGAACATGTTCACACCGGACACCACTTCGCCGAAGACGATGCCCTGGTAGTTGGTGATGGTGTATCCGTCGACAGACGGGGTGGTGGTGACGAGGATCATGGCGAGGCTCCTTTGGCTTGTCTGCGTGGATAAATCACTGCCGAGAGTCGGACCGTTCCCGAATCTCACCTCGGAAACAGACTGCTTCTCCTGCTCACCACAATAGTCGGTAGCGTCCACACCGACATTTTCGACCCGTCCGATCGCATAATCAAAAGCATCAGGATCGATATTGCAAAACCGCCGAGGATCGTGGATCGCTTGTGGATCTTGAAGCGTTGTATCCTGGTTGTTCATGGAGCGGGAACGCAAAATCATTAACGTCGTAGGAGCTGCAATCGTCACCAACGGCACCGTACTATGCGCCCAACGTGGCCCGGGAAAGTCGTTGGCCGGATATTGGGAGTTCCCCGGCGGCAAAATTGAGCCTCATGAAACAGCGCGGCAAGCCTTGCACCGCGAAATCGAAGAAGAGCTGTTATGCGAAGTTGAGGTCGCGGAAGAGGTATGTACCAGCGAATACGCCTACGACTTTGGAACCGTGCGGCTCACCACATTCATCTGTCACCTCATCGCCGGTACGCCGCATCTCACCGAGCACACCGATATCCGATGGCTGAATCCTGCTGATATGCCGACATTGAACTGGGCTCCGGTAGATCGCGAAGCAGTCGCGATTATCGCGAACAAACAACTGACGCTCCGATGAACGCGCCACAGCGCAGTCAGGCATTCATCAAACGATCCGAATCGCAAGGGAACAGGGCAACATGTCTATAAATCTGGTCAGCACCTCAGACTCTCCAGCCAACACGCAACATCACGATTCTGATCCAACCCCCTCGATCCTCGAAGATGTCATCTCAGGTCTGATCGAGCCGCGCTCAGATGCTCCCGGCGAATATAAGCCGACCCTCATCGCAAATCGCCCCGGTGGATTGACCATGCGCGAGGAAATCGGCAATTCCTTGGCTACTAGCGATTCCTTCGACATTTCTGTCGCATTCGTCTCGGCTGAGGCCGTGCTCAGCTTATTTGAAGACTTCAGAAGTCACCATGAAACAGCGACCCGAGCGGGCACACTGATTACCTCAACGAAAAATCATTTCAACGATCCCAGGGCATTCTGGGAGCTGCTGCATCTTCAGAACACCACTGGTGTTGACGTTCGCGTGTGGGAAGGTTCCCGTAATACCTCAGTTTCCGCAATGGCTCAAGGACAACCATTCCATCCCAAGGGATATATCTTTTCTCGCCGCATGAAAGACGGCACACCCTATTACGACCTGTACGTTGGCAGTTCCAATCTCACTGGAGCCGCATTGACCACGCAACGCGAATGGAATCTCAAAGTCTCATCGCTGGCGGATGGAGAGCTGGTCGGGCAGTTCCAGGATGAAATCGACTCACAGGTGGCTGATTCCGTTCCGCTGACCGAAGAATGGATCAAACAGTATGAGGAAGATTTCAAGAAATACGCCCCACCGCGTCATGAGATTCTGCAGTCGCTTGAGGGGCATGATATTCAGCCAAACGCCATGCAACAGGAGGCGTTGGCGAATCTCAAGAAGATTCGTGAACAAGGCGAGCACCGCGCAATTATCGTGTCGGCCACCGGCACCGGAAAAACGCACCTTTCCGCATTCGACGTACGCGAATGCCAGCCGAAGCGCATGCTGTACATCGCCCAGCAGCAGATGATTCTTCAAACTGCAATGAAGTCTTACCAAAAGGTGCTCGGCTGCGATGAATCCGAATTGGGATTGTATTCAGGCACCAGCAAGCAACAGGACCGCCGCTACGTATTCGCCACGGTACAGACGATGCGGCAGCCGGAGGTTTTGGCGCAATTCAAATCCGATGAATTCGACTACGTTCTGGTTGACGAAGTTCATCACGCTGGAGCCGAAGGATATCAGCGCGTCATCAATCATTTCAAAGATGCCGACTTCATGCTCGGCATGACCGCCACGCCAGAGCGCACCGACGGCATCAACATCTTCGAGCTATTCGGGCATAACATCGCGTACGAAATTCGCTTGCAGAAGGCGTTGGACGAGAACATGCTCTGTCCATTCCACTACTACGGTGTTGCGGAATACCTTGGCTCCAACGACGATCCGAATGGAATCGCCCATCGTCTCGATGTCTCCAAGGGCCTTGATGAGAAGGACTCGAAACAGCTCAAGTACGAGATCGAGCAGCTTGCCACCGAAAAGCGAGTCCGCTACATCATTGACAAGTTGCAAGAATATGGGCAGTTCAACATTCCGGTCACCGGACTCGTGTTCTGCAGCCGACAGGAGGAAGCCCATAAGCTATCCCAGCTGTTTAACCAACAGTGGAATCAACAAGCTGAACGCCCCTATCGCACCGCTGCCGTTACCAGCACGGACGATGACGGCAGGCCCGTGTCCCAAACGCAGCGAGACGAATACGTCCGCAAGCTCATTGAAGGCGAACTCGACTATCTCTTCACTGTCGATATGTTCAATGAGGGAGTTGATATTCCCGCCGTCAACCAAATCGTCATGTTGCGCAGCACCGAATCCAGCATTATCTTCACGCAGCAGCTCGGGCGCGGACTGCGCAAATTCCCGCACAAAGAAAGCGTTGTGGTTATCGATTTCATTGGCAATTACAACAACAACTATCTGATTCCGGTGGCGTTATACGGCAACACCGGCGACCGCGACAGAGCTCGCAAGAACCTGCAGAGAAAGTCAATCGGCCTGTCGTCCATCAGTTTCGACCCGATCGCCAAGGAGCGCATCCTTAAGTCTTTGGACACCGCCGACTGGTCCGACATGAAAAAGCTGTCCGAACAGTATCGCCAAGTCCGTTACGAGCTGGGCCGCATCCCCATGCTTACGGACATCTATAACTACGACCCCTCACTGCCGTATACCATCGCATCGAAGCGCAGCAACTATCTTGATTTCGTGCGTTCCCGTGAAAAAAGCCTGGGCAAAGGCAAACATCATGAAGCGACATTTGAGGATCAGTTGGAGCCGGTGACCGACGTTGAAGACGCGATACTCAAGATGGCAGCGGAGCTGCTGCTGCCCGGATTGCGACCGCACGAATTGGTCATTCTTGCTCAGCTATGCCATTTCGTCAGCGAACGGCTCGACGACGACGTACCGCAGCATTGGAGTGCGGGCTCGCCAATCGGCCGCAGCGAATTGCTCGATGCGATTCGTACTGAATTCCCGCAGTCCGATGGTTCAGACACGCAATTCGACTCTGCGATCAGCGTGCTCGATTACTCATATTTCACCGGCCCAAACTGCAATCGTTTCGGCAATCAGCCATTAGTCGAAGCCGCGAACAGCACCGGCACAGAAAACGGTACCGCATATCGATTGAACAGCAGATTCGCCGATATGCTTGCCACGAACAGAACGTTCCGTATCTTCTTTGCGGACACTCTGCGCACCGGTATGGCCAATTGCCGAGATATATTCCGTGAGGCCGCCGCCAGGCAACAGGTCTTTGACCACATGTTCTTGTACGAACGCAAATATTCCATGGCAGACGTCATGCGACTGTGCGGATGGAAGAAGGAGAATACTCCGCAAAACGTGGGTGGTTACCTCCTCGACAAGGAAACCAATACCATGCCCATCTTCGTGAAATACGCGGCAAGTCAATACGAAGATGAATTCCTGAGCACACAGGAAATGAAATACTTCAGCAAGAATGGACGAACTCCGCAGTCTCCCGAATTCCGATGGGCGCTTAACGGCATTGGCCCGAATTGGGGCCAGACGCATTTCGTCCCGTTATTCGTTATGCGCAAGGCGGAAGAAGCCGAGGGTAAGTACTACTACGTTGGCCACGTTGCCGCGTTTGACAACCCTCAGCTCACCACCAAACCTGACGCAAGCGGACAAGGCAGCGTGAAGGTCACGCTGTCGATCCTGCGGTTGGCCCGGCCAATCGATCCGGAGCTCTATCGGCATTTGGTCAGCTGATGCCTCTCAACTCCGCAAGCGTACGGCGGCGGCCATTCCGCCGTCGCCATAGGTGGGGTGAGTCATGAAGGCTTGACTGGCGGTGGCGTCGCCGCGCATCAACGATTCCCACATGGTTAAGCGGCTCATGGAGATGGCTTCAACGCCGAGGATGGCGTCGGCGATGTGCGCGGCATAGAGGTCGCGATGCTTGACGATCAGGAAGCGCATGAGATCGAGGCGCTTGGTCATGCTGGTCACGTTTAAGGAGGCCGGGGCCGTGCGGTATTCAATTAGGGGCTCGGGAACAATGCCGATGTGAGCCGTGCCCTCCTTGGGATTCTTGGTGTTACCGGCATCCCTGACAGCCTCAATGTTCCCGGTATCCTTAGTACCGCCAATATCCACAGCACCGCCTGCACTACCAGCATCCTCGACACCATCGGTATCATCGATACCGCCGGCATCCCCAATACCGTCGATACCATCTTCCGCTTTCGCAGCCAACCCACTCTCCAGCAACGACAAGAAGAAATCCCAATCCTCAAAGCCACTGCGCATCGACTCGTCATATCCGCCGCAACGCTCCCACGCCGAGCGGCGAATCATGCATGTTGCCGGGCAGCAGTTATGTGACACGAACGCCCCCGCGTCGCCACCGATCGGTTGGACCACTGAGTCCAGAACCCCGAACGTACGCAGCCAGCCAGAGGCCGCGACCATCGAATCATCAGCAGTAAGCAACGGCAACGTGCGCTCAATGAAGGTCGGCATCAAACGGTCATCGCCATCCAGCACCACCACGAACGGCGTCTCGGCAGCGGCGATGCCGCGGTTGCGCGCGGCGGAGGGACCTGCATTCACCTGCCCGATAAGATCGACGGCGACACCGCCAGCATTCAGCACTCCATGCCGGCAATCGTCGAGAATTGCGCTCAATACATCAACAGATGTTTGCTCATCGGAACCATCATCCACGATGATGATGCGTTCCGGGCGAACCGTCTGGGACAATGCCGACTCGACTGCTTCGCGAATCAACGGACCCTGATTGCAACTGGTAATTACCACTGTCACTGCTGCCATGCGGCAAGTCTATCGGGTTCGAGAGCAAACCACCCACCGGCGCTGCGAGCCACCTCCCGCCAGCGGAAGGTGAGATTTGAGCAACACCATCATCAAGGGAATAACAATCCACTTTTCTGCATCATATTGATAGAATATGATGCAGAAAACTATTCGATGATGCAGAAAGAGATTCACAATGAAGCACTTCGACTACATCACCACCGCCAAGGGACTGCTCACCCCACAAACCACAACACTGCTATCCGCCATCCACGAAGCCAAAGGTCGTCAAAGCGTACAGGCTGCAATCAGGCCTGATTTGCTGAACACACTCATCACGGTTGCACGCATTCAAAGCACCAACGCATCCAATCGTATTGAAGGTATCTCTACCAGCGACAAGCGACTCAAGGCACTGGTTACAGAAAAAACCACGCCACGCAATCGTGCCGAGGAGGAAATCGCCGGCTATCGCGACGTACTCGCCACCATCCACGAAAGCCACGACTACATTCCCCCGACCCCAAATACAATCCTCCAACTGCATCGCGATCTGTTCCGATACACTGGCCTCGCTTTCGGCGGACATTTCAAAGACAGCGACAATGTCATCATCGAGCGCGACGCCACCGGAAAACAAATCATTCGTTTCACGCCCCCAAACGCACTCATCACACCGGAGCTCGTCGAGCGCGCCTGCGCCGCCTATACGGAAGCCATCCAAGACGGACATATCGATCCATTGCTCGCCACAGCAATGTTCACCTTCGACTTCACCTGCATCCACCCATTCAATGACGGCAATGGTCGAATGAGCCGGCTGCTGACCTTGCTACTGCTCTACCGCAATGGTTACCAAGTAGGTAAATATATCAGCATTGAACACCTTATCGAGCGGACCAAAGACACCTATTACGAGGCACTTGCCGCGAGCACATACGGCTGGAACGACAACGTCAACGACTATGCACCATTTGTGAACTATTTACTCGGCGTCATCCTCACTGCCTGTAAAGAGTTCGACGAACGGATTGGGGAAGTGTCCGGCTGGGGCAGCAATAGAAAACCCACCAAGGAGCAGCGTATCGGCAATCTATTTGATCGCATATTATCGCCGCTCTCAAAAGCGGACATACTTCAACAATTGCCCGATATCAGCGCCAGCACTGTTGAACGTACACTGAAGACACTGCTTGACAACGGCACCATCACCAAACTGGGCGCCGGCCGCGGCACCCGGTACGTTAAGAACCGTTGAGCCGCACCACAACCGACATCCCATCCTTGCTGCAATGATGTTATCGGGCACCGATCACACCTGCGCGCGGCACGGCAGGGCGCTGATGCATGCGCGCGGGCGCGGGCTTGGCACGGACCTTGGTGGTGAAGTAATCGACCTCGATCTTCCACACTGTGACGCTGCGCACCTGCGCGTCGGTGAATTCGACGTGCGGCATGTGCGCCTGCTGCGCCATCAGCGCCTGCAAGCCGTGGCGGCATTCGCCCAAATCCTTGACCAGCGAGGCCTCGCCATTGCCGACAATCGACTTGAACGCCTCGCCCCAATTGCACGTGGTGCGACCCGCCACCACCTCGCAGTCGGCCTGCATGGTGAATGCCACGGGCAGACGCCCGCCGGCTGCGGCATGAATCGCGTCGAGCTTGCGGCCGTGCGGCGCGGAATGGAACCAGAGCGTCAGTTTGCCGGGGCACCCCACCTCATCGGCTGCCACGACTCCCGTGCTGCCGACCGTCTCAGCACCGTTCACCAAGGCTGTTGCGGCAACACCATCGGCCTCGTCATACTCATAATCAAATCCGAAATTCAACGGCACGATGGCCAGGCCCTCAGCATCCGCATATGCCACTTCGACGATGTCGCAAGCGGCGATAATCGCAGCGATCTGCTCGGGGTCAGTCACCTCACGGTCCGCGCGACGCATCATACGATGTTCGCCGGCAACCGTCCGCTCATCCTCACGCTTGGCAGGTTTGCGAGCGCCCGCAATGTTCTCCATGCTCATGTTGCTGTCCGGTCCTTTCGGCGCTTATATTCAGCAAAATGCCACATCTCATGCAGCTCGTACAGTCGCGGCTTACCGTTCGTGAGCTGCCCCAGGCTGATCGGTCTTCCCGACCGGACCGTCAGCTTCCCCATCCACAACCGGAACCCAGTCGCCGTAGCCTTCCTCGGCCATGCGCGAGCGCGGCACGAATCGCAGCGCGGCGGAATTCATACAGTAGCGCAGGCCGCCGCGATCGGCCGGACCATCGGCGAACACGTGGCCCAGATGAATCTGCGTGTCGGAAGTGCGCACCTCAATACGATCACGCCCCGGAATGCGATGATCCTCGTGCTCAGTCAGCAAGTCACCCTTAATCGGCCGGGAAAACGCGGGCCAGCCACAGCCGGAGTCGAACTTGTCCCGCGAAGAGAACAACGGCTCGCCGCTGACGATATCCACGTAAATGCCGGGCTCGAACTCCTCGTCATACTCGTTGACGAACGGGCGCTCGGTGGCGGCGTTCTGCGTGACCGCGAACTGCTCGAGCGTCAAGTCCCAGATACGCTCCACGTACTTCTGGCGGCGCTTCACGTTCGCAATCGCCGCAATCGGCACATGGCAGTAGCCGCCGGGATTGTTGATCAGATAATCCTGATGATGGGCCTCGGCCGGGTAGAAATTGCGTAGCGGCTCGACCAACACGGCCGGGCGCTGCGGGCGGCGGTCTACGCGCAA